>OGDN01002190.1_pt1 | contig 26598 bp, 23 predicted proteins | sample 1570271 | NCBI WGS metagenome assembly OGDN01 (sample SAMEA4384481, study PRJEB24528) | human gut metagenome | reverse complement strand
TAAATTGTCCCGCTGCTTTTCCTGTTTTGGCACAGGCACGCAGCAAGGCTATATTCTTTTTGTTGATATCTGATACTTGGATAGCATTGATCTTATCCGCTTCCTCTTTCAGATATGCCTTCACTGCTCCCATCACACCGCCGGCCTGCGCAAAACCATGTGCTTCGCGTACGGAAGTATGCAGGATGGAGAAAGAATCCACCTGCTCCAGTTGAATGTCCATTCCATCAAGGATAGAACCGACTTCCTCGAAAGTCAGGATATAGTCTACCGCTTCGTCACGGCGTACCTCTTTCCGTTTGGCTACACATGGACCGACAAATACAATCTTCGCATCGGGATGCTTCTCTTTAGCGATTCTTGCTGCATAATACATCGGTGATCCTGTGGTCGAAACGTATGGTTTCATTTCTGTCAGATGTTTCTCTACCAGTTCGATGTAAGAGGGGCAACAGGAAGTAGTCATGAATTTCTGTCCTTCTTCCAGTTTTTCCAACAGCTCGTGTGCTTCGTTGCTGGTGGTCATCATGGCTCCTTCGGCTACTTCGATGATATCGGTGAAACCTATCTCTTTGAAAGCGCCGTACACCTGTTCAATAGACGTTTTGAACTGTCCGAGGATAGACGGAGCGATGATGGCAACCATCTTTTCTCCTTTTTTAATTCGCTGCAATACGTCGAATGTCTGTGAGATTTCGAAGATAGCACCGAATGGACAGGCATTCATACACTTTCCGCAATAGATACATTTGCTCTCGTCAATGTACTCCACGCCATGTTCGTCTTTTTTTATAGCTTTCACCGGGCAGGACTCTTCGCAGGGCACAGGGATATATACAATCGCATGATAAGGGCAACTCTTATGACAAATACCACAACTGACACAAGTATCGTGATCAATCATTGCCTGACCGTTTTTCTTGAAACGTATCGCATCTTTGGGGCAGTTCATGTAGCAGCTACGTGCCACGCATCCCCGGCAAAGATTGGTAATTTCGTAATTAATCTGTACGCAGGAAGAACAGGCTTCATCAATGACGCACATGATATTTTCCTTACTTGGCTCCGGACGGTCCAGTGCCGTCCGTGCATATTCGGAGAGAGGAGTTACTTCGTCGTGTTCATCTGTCATATCCAGTCCCATCAGCGGAAAAGTTTTGTATCTCCACACAGCGCGTTCTTTATGTACGCAGCAACGTCCTATCGGTTTTGATTTGCGCGGACTCAGCTCAATAGGGAGGCGGTCTATTTTTTCTACTAACTGGTCGTTTTTCCAGAGTCTGACAAGGTCAGCCAGCAATTTGTGCCGGACAATCATAATATTATTCGTAAAAGCCATATAGTAATTAAAAGGGTTGTTAGTGGGTGCAAAGATAGTAACTAGTTTGCGGATAAACTAATAATCGTTAAATTGAATGTAGTAGATTGTTACATTCATGTTTCCGGATGGATAAAACAATCCGAATATAAGAGGCTATGTCTTTCTGGTTGGTTAAATAAATTCAATATTTAAGTTTTTTGAAACATTCTTGTCAATTTTTTGTAGCATTCCGGTGTTATCTTTGTGAAGCATAAAATAGAGAGGAGAAAGAGATATGAGTAGTAGTATGTTGGAGCAAAGAAGTCGCTTTGCGATGATCGGTGCATTGATGATTATTGTCAGCCTGATGTTTTTGTATTATATGGGGAGTTCGCTGGTTGGTGCTACAAAAAAGTATTTGGAACAGGTGCAAACCATTGAAATCTCTTGCGAATAAAAGCTTCCGTATAAATAACAAAAGTTTGGTTTGTTTATACGGAGAGTACTTTTTGATTGTATGATTAAGCTTTCTGCCATTAGCATGCTTTTGGGGAATCCGAAGAAAAACATTACTTTTGTCAAAGACAAATGGAATCATTATGGATGAAAAAGAGAAAGCATGGAAAACGGTGAGCAGTAAATACCTGTTTCGCCGTCCTTGGTTGACTGTACGTTGCGAAGATATGTTGCTTCCCAATGGGAATCATATCCCTGAGTATTATATACTGGAGTATCCCGACTGGGTGAATACGATTGCCATTACGAAAGAAGGCAAGTTCGTGTTTGTGCGTCAATATCGTCCGGGAGTAGGAAAGACCTGTTATGAACTTTGTGCAGGCGTTTGTGAAAAGGAGGATGCTTCCCCTCTGATATCCGCCCAACGTGAATTGTGGGAAGAAACCGGATACGGCAAGGGAAACTGGCAGGAATATATGGTGATCTCTGCCAATCCAAGTACTCATACCAATCTGACCTATTGCTTTCTTGCCACTGATGTAGAACTGATAGACCATCAGCATCTAGAAGCAACAGAAGATTTATCTGTTCATCTGCTGACTCTGGAAGAAGTCAGAAGCCTGCTGGACAACAATCAAATAATGCAGGCATTGAATGCAGCTCCGCTTTGGAAGTATATGGCTGCTTTGAAATAACATTTCTCTCCTGAATAAAAACTTCAAAAAGATCTTTCATCTTTCACTGATACTGCGGAATCCCTTTATTGATCAAGGGCCTGTGATGGTGAAAGATGCAGGAAAGATCTTTCACCTATCTTTCATCTTTCACCCTTTTTCCATCTTGGTCTCTGTTTCCTTATCCAATAACCTATTACTCTTCCCGTCATCTATTAATAGATAAGTTCTGCTTCATTAGAGATTAACTTCTTTTCCTCTAATGGCAAACTTCTTTTGTATTAGATCCAAACTCAAAACGCAACCTTTGTTTTTATAAATGCAAGCTTCATTTCTATAAACGCAAGCTCCGTTTATAAAAACAAAGGTTGCGTTTTGAGTTTGCTTTAGATAAAAGATAAGCTTATCCTTAGAACAAAGGAAGTTTGCTCCTGATACAACGGAATTTGTCTATTAATGAACTACAGCCAGTCTATTAGTATACTATAATCTGATGAATGTGAAAGATGAAAAGATTGATTAATTTTTATGTAGAATATTGCTTTGTGCCAGATAATGCGGATTATTGGCATAGATAAACATGACACTGCCGTCTTTGATCGTATTGATAATGGGGCGGGCGAGTTTAGTCGGAAGGGCGGGGCATCCGAGGCTTCTGCCTAATCGTCCCGAAGCAGCTACTGACGGATTGGCGTATGGAGCTCCGTGCACTACGATAGACCGTGCTTTTGCTTTATCGTTGATTCCTTTTTCCAGTCCGTTGAGAATAAGGGAATATCCGTTTCCTCCTTGGTAAGTATTTTCGGTAAGATAAAAGCCTAGCGAACTTTTATATGAACCATATTGGTTGGAAAATGATGTGGCGTAATTTTCTCCGCTATTTCTGCCGTGTGCAACGACTGATGAATACAGTAATTTCTTCTTTTCCATGTCAAACACAAAGAAGCGTTTCTCGGTAGAAGGTTTGGAGAAGTCTATCAGTGTCAGAATCGGTTTGCTTTTTTCTTTGATTCGATTATAACCTGCTACAGCCTGCCGGAAAGCAATGAAATTGACAGTTCCTCCTAATTCCATTTCTTCGAAAAACTGCTCACCGGCGGCTAGCTCCGAAACCGGGTCCGAAGAGGTAAAAGGAGAGTTGGCAACCGTATTGACAGCAGCACGGTTCAGAGGAATGAAAAGAAATAACAAACAAAAGATAACTTTTTGAAACATAGTGTGTAAGCTAGGAATAAAAACGTGGCAAATATAAAAACTATTTTATTCCAAAACAAAAATAATCGTCTCGTTAACAGGTGCCCAGTCAAAAATAAACTTAGCGTGGGAGGTCGCATTCCGTACACACATATGCGATCGGGGAGTCGTTCCCAATGACCAGCTATATTCTATTTGCGTCTTTCGTGGCTCGTTGACAGGTACTCCATGAATGTATGCTCCATCCGTGAAACGGCTGGCATAAGGAGCGTAGCCGCCTGTCTCTTTGGAACCATCTTTCAGAAAGACCATCTTTACTTTTTTCTCTTGCAGTACGAACATCCCCAAAGGTGTCTCCTGCGCATATGGCGGACGGTGAAGTCCGGTCGTGGAAGGATTCATGCTGCGTACTACCCATTCGCCTTCGCCCATTCGTTCCAGCGTGGCGATGTTCTGATTGTGGCGGTCTACAAAGATCGCTTTGTTGAAAATAACCGTGTCACCGATTACCTTGACATACTTTTTAGGAATCATCCATTCTCCTCCGGTAAATATAGGTTCTGTTTTCACGAATTTCTCCCCGTCTTCGAGGAATCGTGTCAGTTCCCCGTCTTGACCGTAACGTTCGGGTACTAAGGTATCTGTCAGCAGATAAAGCGGAACGGACTGGTAACGTTCTACGCCGAGAGTATCCGCTACACGTCCGTAAGCATTTCTTTTGAATGTTCTCACCAGAGGCGCTTCGCCGTTTCTGTTTTTGTAGTTCTGCAGTATCGCCCATTGAGAAGGCTGCTGCTGTATATTTTCGAGCAAAGCAAGCTGTTCCTTTATCTTATCCCACTGAAAATTGCGGGTAGTATCCTTATAAGGATAGGTGTCCTCCAGCGTATATTTGTCATATAGCAGTTCTTTGGTGATATGGATTTGTTCCGGAGTAATTGTTTTAACTACAGGTTCGGCTACCGTCTCCGCAATCGTATCTTGCATGAGGGAGTCTGTTTGCAGTGTTTCGGTAGAAGGCATGTCTCCTGTACGCGATGTGCAGGAACACAGAATGCAGAACGTGACGGATATACCGAATCCTATTTTATTCATATTATTAATACAATGCATTTTGAGGTTCGTTTACGAATATACACTATTAAAAGGAATAATCCTCTTCTTTTGTTTAAAAAGTAAGGAACAAATATGCTTTTTTGCCAATAGGAGCAGGTTGTCAGTCATTTTGTCAGTCAAATTCTGCCAAACAATCATTCTTTTGCTTTGGCACGCTTTTCGCAATGAGTTTAGCGTCCTCTTCAAAAGAGGACAAAACATGAATATAATGTATAACAAATAAAATCAAAAAAGAACTATGAACATTAAACCGTTAGCAGACAGAGTGCTTATTCTCCCTGCACCTGCAGAAGAAAAAACAATTGGTGGTATCATTATTCCTGATACAGCAAAAGAAAAACCTTTGAAGGGTGAAGTTGTGGCAGTAGGTCACGGTACGAAAGACGAAGAAATGGTATTGAAAGTAGGCGATACAGTTCTTTATGGCAAATACGCCGGAACAGAACTTGAAGTCGAAGGTACTAAATACCTTATCATGCGTCAGAGCGACGTTCTCGCTATCTTGGGTTAATTTCGGGATCTTAAATAGAAAATTGTAAATCATTAAATAGTAAATAAGGAGATGGCAAAAGAAATATTATTCAATATCGATGCCCGTGACCAATTGAAAAAAGGTGTCGATGCATTGGCAAATGCAGTAAAAGTAACTCTCGGTCCAAAAGGACGTAACGTTATCATTGAGAAGAAGTTCGGTGCTCCGCACATCACAAAAGACGGTGTGACAGTAGCAAAGGAAATCGAATTGGCAGATGCTTACCAGAACACCGGTGCTCAACTGGTGAAAGAAGTTGCTTCAAAGACTGGTGACGATGCAGGTGACGGTACAACGACTGCAACTGTTCTTGCTCAGGCTATCGTAGCTGAAGGTTTGAAGAACGTGACTGCCGGTGCAAGCCCGATGGATATCAAACGTGGTATCGACAAGGCTGTTGCCAAAGTGGTGGAATCAATCAAGGCACAAGCAGAAACTGTAGGTGACAACTATGACAAGATCGAACAAGTTGCTACCGTATCTGCCAACAATGACCCGGTTATCGGTAAATTGATTGCTGATGCAATGCGCAAAGTATCTAAAGACGGTGTGATCACTATCGAAGAAGCTAAAGGTACTGACACAACAATCGGTGTAGTAGAAGGTATGCAGTTCGACCGTGGTTACTTGTCAGCTTACTTCGTAACCAACACTGAAAAGATGGAATGTGAGATGGAGAAACCTTACATCCTGATTTACGACAAGAAGATTTCTAACCTGAAAGATTTCTTGCCTATCCTTGAACCGGCTGTACAGACAGGTCGTCCTCTGTTGGTAATTGCAGAAGATGTAGATAGCGAAGCGTTGACTACCTTGGTAGTGAACCGTCTGCGTTCTCAGTTGAAAATTTGTGCTGTGAAGGCTCCGGGCTTCGGCGACCGTCGTAAAGAAATGCTGGAAGATATCGCTATCCTGACAGGTGGTATGGTAATCAGCGAAGAAAAAGGTCTGAAACTGGAACAGGCTACAATCGAAATGTTGGGTACTGCTGACAAAGTAACAGTTTCTAAAGACTATACTACCATCGTAAACGGTGCCGGTGATAAAGAAAACATCAAAGAACGTTGCGATCAGATCAAGGCTCAGATCGTTGCTACTAAATCAGACTACGACCGTGAGAAATTACAGGAACGTCTGGCTAAATTGTCAGGTGGTGTAGCAGTTCTCTACGTAGGTGCTGCTTCTGAAGTAGAAATGAAAGAGAAGAAAGACCGCGTAGACGATGCATTGCGTGCAACTCGTGCAGCTATCGAAGAAGGTATCATCCCGGGCGGTGGCGTAGCTTATATCCGTGCTATCGATTCTTTGGAAGGCATGAAGGGTGACAATGCTGATGAAACAACCGGTATTGGTATCATCAAACGTGCTATCGAAGAGCCGCTTCGCGAAATTGTAGCTAATGCAGGTAAAGAAGGCGCTGTAGTTGTTCAGAAAGTACGTGAAGGAAAAGGTGACTTCGGTTACAATGCCCGTACTGATGTTTACGAAAACTTGCATGCTGCCGGTGTAGTAGACCCAGCTAAAGTGGCTCGTGTAGCTCTTGAAAACGCAGCTTCTATCGCAGGTATGTTCCTGACTACTGAATGTGTGATCGTGGAAAAGAAAGAAGATAAACCTGAAATGCCGATGGGTGCTCCCGGAATGGGAGGCATGGGCGGAATGATGTAATCTCGTCTTTCTTAGATAAAAAAATAGTTTGGAACCGCTTCCCTACGGGGGGCGGTTCTTTTTTTGATGTTGGAAACTTTTGTATGTAACTTGGCGTTATTTGATTGGAAAGACTTATCTTTGTGTATTGCAAATCAAAAATCCATGAGAATATGAGCAGCAAAATTTATCCTATCGGCATACAGAATTTTGAGAGTCTTCGTAATGATGGCTATTTTTATATTGATAAAACAGCTTTAATTTATAAGCTGGTGAAAACCGGACGTTATTACTTTTTAAGCCGTCCCCGTCGTTTTGGCAAAAGTCTGCTGATTTCTACTCTTGAATCTTACTTTAAAGGTAAAAAAGAACTTTTCGAAGGGCTTGCCATGGAGACGTTGGAGAAGGATTGGATAAAGTATCCGGTTATTCATTTGGATTTGAATGCCAAGAAATTTGATACAGGGAATGATTTAGTTCGTTTGATCGACCGTCAACTTCTCGTTTATGAGGCCCAATACGGTTCGTGTTCCAAGGATGAAACTGTAGATGACCGGTTTGTTACTCTTATCCGATTGGCTGCGGAGAAAACCGGGCAGAGAGTTGTGATTCTCATAGACGAGTATGATAAGCCGATGTTGCAGGCTATAGGCAGGGATGAATTGCAGGAAGAATATAGGAATACGTTGAAAGCCTTTTATGGGGTGATGAAGTCAATGGATGGCTACATCAGGTTTGCTATGCTGACAGGCGTGACAAAGTTTGGTAAAGTCAGTGTGTTTAGTGACTTGAATAATCTTGAAGATATTTCCATGTGGAATCAATTTGTGGATATTTGTGGTGTCAGTGAACAGGAACTACACGAAAATCTGGAGGATGAACTTCATGAATTTGCCAATGCTCGAGGGGTGACATATGATGAAATATGTATTGCATTACGTCAATATTATGATGGCTATCACTTTACTCACAATTCTATCGGCATGTATAATCCGTTTAGTTTGCTTAATGCATTTAAACGCAATGAACTCGGTAGTTATTGGTTCGAAACCGGTACACCTACTTACTTGGTAGAATTACTGAAGAAACATCATTATGATCTTCAACAGATGGCACACGAAGAAACGAGCGCTGAGATATTGAACAGCATTGATTCTACTTCGGATAATCCGATTCCTGTTATTTATCAGAGTGGTTATCTTACTATAAAAGGGTATGATGAACGTTTTGGTATTTATCGTTTGGGATTTCCTAACCGTGAAGTAGAAGAAGGATTTATCAAATTCTTGCTTCCATTTTATGCTAATACCAATGCTGTGGAATCTTCTTTTGAGATTCAGAAATTTGTTCGTGAAGTGGAATCCGGTGACTATGATTCTTTTTTCCGCCGTTTGCGAAGCTTCTTTGCTGATACGCCATACGAACTGATTCGTGATTTAGAATTACACTATCAAAATGTTCTTTTTATTGTTTTCAAATTAGTAGGATTCTATACTAAAGTAGAATATCACACAAGTGAAGGCCGTATAGACCTTGTTCTTCAGACTGATAAATTCGTTTATATTATGGAGTTTAAACTGGATGGCACTGCCGAAGAGGCTTTGCGGCAGATTGATGAGAAACACTATGTCCAACCTTTTGAAAATGGTGACCGTAAATTATTTAAGATTGGTGTGAACTTCAGTGTACAAACCCGCAATATTGAAAAGTGGATTGTAGAAGAGTAGGGAAGAAATAATTGTTTGCTGTTTTAGTAACAGGCAGTACATTGGCCTTTGCTCAGGAGCAACGTGTTAAAGAGCCGGGTAAAGTGACCTTTAAACCCCATTGGTTCATACAAGCACAAGTGGGAGCTGCTCATACGGTTGGTGAAGCTAAATTCACAGATCTTATTTCTCCTGCAGCTGCTCTTAATATTGACTATAAATTTGCTCCTGCATTCGGTGCACGTGTTGGTGTAAGTGGTTGGCAGGCAAAAGGAGGATGGGTAAATCCTCAGCAGACTTATCAATATAAATATCTGTAAGGAAATGTCGATATCATAGCTGATCTTAGCACTTTGTTTTGTGGCTTCAACCCGAAACGTGTGTTCAACGGCTATCTTTTTGCCGGAGCAGGACTTAATCGTGGTTGCGATAATGATGAAGCAAATGCGCTTGATACACGAACTCATGAATTGGAGTATCTTTGGCAAGATGGTAAATTTCTCGTTGCCGGACGTTTCGGTCTTGGTTGCGACCTTCGTTTGAATGACCGTCTGTCTATTAATATCGAAGCTAATGCCAACGCCTTATCTGATAAATTTACGCAACTATATACTTTTCCTCTATTTTATTCATTCATAGTGAAACGAACAAATACTATACTTAGCAATGATTAAGAAATAAGTTGGTAAAGTCCTTCTGGCATTTAGCTTCGTTCACAATATTCTTCGCTTTCGTAAAGCAATGCTTTGGATATCCAAAAGCCATGCTTTATGGTTGCTAAAGCATAGCATTAAGTAGTCATACGGGAGATGTTACAAATATTATCTTCACCTTCACTTTATCTTCGAAATCCTTTATTTATCGACGATATCAGGTGAAGGCTCAGTCATTCACCCTTTGGGTTGAAAATGACCATTCGCTCATGAAGGCATCATTTGTTTTGCTATAATGATATTTGCATTAGCTATAATCTAATGGAAAGATGCTAATAGATTATTTTTTCTTCTCAATGTTTGTTTCAAACATCCTGTTGATTGTATGTAAACGAGCGGTCGATTGCCTACAAATAAGCGGTTGATTACATATGAACGAGCGGTCGATTTACTTCAGTTGACCGCTCGATTAAAATCAAATGGGCGGTTGATTGTATCTAGCTTGTCTGAGGGGAGAGGTGAAAGCATCTCCCTTAACTCGTTATTGTTGATGAATAAAGGGTTTCGGAGAAAAGGTGAAGGATGAATCCCCTGTCTGAAAATTTATGGTGTGACGCGTGAAAGCATCTGTCTTTGATGGTGCATCATACCAAGTGTAATCAACAAAATACCAGTTTTTGCTGCTGATCCAATTAAAATTCGTTTCTTTGCCTTCAAACTTTTATCGAGAGGTCTTTGTTTTTTTGACCGTTCGCTTCTATTATTAAGAATAGAAGTGTATTTATATTATAGTGTATAACTAATAGCTTATGCAATGGGGAATTTTATTTCATTTTTTAGACAGGTAGCCAATGGGCTACGGGCAGAGGGAAACTTTGGGACTGCCCATGTGTATCGAAGTACTTTGAATGCAGTGATTACTTTTAATGAAGGTAAATATCTGGACTTCCGTCGGATAAATCCTGAATGGCTGAAGAATTTTGAAGTCTATCTTCGTGGTCGGGGATGTAGCTGGAATACAGTTTCCACTTATCTTCGTGTTGTGCGTGCGACCTACAATCGTGCCATTGATCTTCGAAAAACGGAATATATTCCGCATTTGTTCCGTTCTGTCTATACAGGTACGCGTACTGATAAGAAGCGTGCGCTGGAGGATGACGAAATCCGTAAGGTTTTCGGGAAACTACCACAGCATTTGGAAGTGACTCAGGAATTACGGAGTGCACAAAAATTATTTATTTTAATGTTTCTGCTTCGGGGACTGCCTTTCGTGGATTTGGCTTATCTTCGGAAAAGTGATTTACGAGACAATGTAATCTCTTATCGTCGGCGTAAGACTGGTCGCCCATTGACGGTCACCCTTACGCCGGAATCTATGGCTTTGTTGCGGCAATGCATGGATCGCAATGTGAATTCTCCTTACCTGTTTCCAATTCTAAGTAGTGCTGAAGGTACACAAGAAGCATACCGTGAATATCAATTGGCTTTGCGTAGTTTTAATCAAAAATTAATGCTATTAGGCAAATTGATTGGAATGGAAGGGAAGTTGAGTTCGTATACGGCACGCCATACGTGGGCTACAACTGCGTATCACTGTGAGATCCATCCGGGGATTATCTCCGAAGCGATGGGGCATTCCTCCATTACGGTGACCGAAACCTATCTGAAGCCTTTTCATAATAAGAAAATTGATGAGGCTAATAGAAAGATAGTTGATTTCGTTCGTCGCTCGGCTGGGTGGTCAACTGTTTGAGAATAAGACTGTTACTCTGTAGGTAACGGGTTCAAATAGTGCTGCAAATATGGACATATTTTATAAAACATGCAAACAAAATTGATATTTTTTCTAATAATCTACTAATAAACTACTAAAAAAGGACACACAACAGACAAAAGCTACCGAACTCTTCATTTAAAACCGTCTCTAGCTTTGAATTTATGCAAAAAGAATTCCTCCCTCTACCGCTGTGCAGCAATAGGGGTAAAGATGTTTTTACTCGTTTCAATTAGTTTTTCAGAAAAAATGCATTAAAAAGGTCTTCTACAAAGGTCTGCCTGTTACCTACAGAGTAACGGGAGCTTATTATTGAAACTTAGTGTTTAATAATATATTATTAATGTAATTTTTAAGTAGTTATGAAAAGAAAATTTGTAAGAGTGATGTTCCTTGGGGCACTGGCACTTTCTACTGTCACCTATGTAGGCTGTAAGGACTACGATGATGACATTGACAATCTGCAGACACAGATTGATGCCATAAAGGTAACGTTGGATGGTCTGAAGGCGAAAGTAGATGGTGGTGCTGTTATTACGGGTGTTACTAAAGGTGATGATGGTATTGTCGTAACTTTAAGTGATGGCAATAAGTATGAGCTCACCAATGGTAAAGATGGTGCCAAAGGTAAAGATGCTACCGTATGGACTATTGGAGAAGCAGATGGCTATTGGTATGAAAATGGTGTAAAATCAAAGTACAAAGCTGTTGGAACTGATGGTAATAATGGAAGTGCTGGAGAACAGGGACCTGCTGGTCCTGCCGGGGGAGATGGAGAACCTGGAGCAAACGGTCAATACTATGTGCCTAACGAAACAACCGGATGCTTTGATATATATAGAGATGGTAAATTGGAAGAAACAACTGAAATCAGTTGGAGAACAACTGCTGAAGGTGGTATGACTGCTATTCTTAGCGGTAATGAATTAACTCTTACCGGTGTAGAAGGTGTAGAAGAAGGTGGTAGCGTGAAGATACTTTCCGGTATCGTTTTATCATCAGTTGCATTTATTCCGGATGTAGTAATGACAGATTTGCCGTATGCTACTACCAGCAAACCTTTCTATCATATTGAAGAATATTTGGATGAGACTAAATATGCAGAAAACACCTACGACTTCATAGATCAAGCGGATTGGGATAAATCTAACGTTGTAGATATGTTCTATCGTTTGAATCCGGAAGATGCAAATGTTACTAACAACACAATATTCGGTTTTATTGATCGTATAGTAACCACTCGTGCTGCAGGTGATAATAAGAAGTTGCTGAATGTTGCCGAGAAAGATTTGAAAGATGGTGTTGCTACAATAGGAGCTACAATTAATGCGCGCGCATTGTCTGCAGAAGACGCAGAACGTAACATCGCAGCTCTGCAAGCATGGTATGGACAGAAACCATTAACTTCAGATTATGTTTATGCAACATCTGAAGCGATAGATTTTGTTCTTGCTAATACTGATAAAACTAAAACGGGAGATGTAAAAGCGACTGTATTCTATCCTCGTACAAAATCTATTGAGAAAGGTGAAACAGATGAATATGTGAAGAGTTTTGTAGCCTTAAACAAGGCTGCTAACATTTCATTTGCATATAACACATCAATAGACTTGAATGACTATGTAGGATTGTATTGTGAAGACCTGAAAGAATGGTTGCCTGAGCTAGGCTTCAAAGGTATAACTTATGAATTCACAATACCGGAAAACTATTTGGAGAATGATGATGAGAAGACAAATCAACAGTGGTTTATTGTAAAAGATGAAACAAAGAATGGAGATAACGCATTAACTAACGGTAATATCAAAGTTAATCCGGAAGTTAATAATGAAACTCCGGCTACAGGACGTACTCCGATTGTGAGAGTGGATGCTTTCATGACTAGCAACTCTGGAGCAAAGAAACTGGTTGCTTCTTCTTATATCAAGTTGTCTATTTCTGAATATGGAGAAAAACCAGTATATGATCCTATCAATATGGCAGCTCCTATGGCGGTTGACTATCATTTGTTGCAGTCCGGTTATAATGCATTTGATAATGCAGATAATCATTATGCATCTGTAAGCATGGGCTATCAGGATATTAACAATAAGATTTATGGTACTGCTCATTTGACTTCTACTACATTCTGGAATTATTATGGTGGAACTGATCCTGATGGAAAGACATACAATGTATCATTGACTGTACTTGATACAGATAATAAAGAAAAGGTTCTGCTTAATGAGAATGTTGATCAAAAGACTAACAATAAGATTGAACAAGATGGTATTATCTTCAATATCAATTTGAATAATGAAGCGACAACAACGTCTGCTGTTAAAGTTGGTGTTAATAATAAAGCTTTAACTAACCATACTTATAAAGATGTTGATGGTAAGGGTGCAAGATATACTATCACAATTACAATAGCTTCTAATGATGATTCACATGGTGATATTAAGCTTAACCAAGTATTCTATGTGAAGGAAAACTGCACGGCTTATGCTTATAATCCGCTTTACTATAAATCATCATATACTTCTCTTGTTGATGGTGAGAAGTACAATGACTGTATTGTAGTTAAAGGTCAGATTGGTGCATCAGATGCTTGGGAAATGTCTTCTGTAGTGAGTGAACATTTTGCAAAACGCGAAAATGAAGATAAAGTATGGGAAAATATATTCACTTATTACAAGAAGGTAGATAATGTTGATAAACTGGTATTCGCTTGGACAGCAGATGTAATAGCTGATGTAACACCAATAATTCCATTTGCAACAGATCAAACTGTAAAACTAACCACAGCAATGACTCAACGTGACATTGTTAAGAATATGGGTTACACTAAGACTTTGGTAAATGGTGAGGAATGCAAGACATTCGATTACAACATTGTATTCTTGAATCCGTTTGTTGCAGGTACTGCAAAAGAAGTAGTAGTAAAAGATGGTATTGGTGAAAATACAGGTGAAACTAAACCACAAGTTCTTGTAAAAGATAACTCTGCTGAGACTATTTACTCTTATGATAGTAAGACTAAGAAGGATTTGGTACTGAGTGATATTGCTACAGGTACTTATAAGTTAAAAGATGCTATTGTATCTGTAACTTATGCATTTGACAAGACAACGGATGCTTGGAAAGAACTAGATGGTAATAAATCTGATGATTCAGTATTGAAGGTCGAGAGTGATGGTAAGGTAACTTGGCAAAATGAAGGTGCTTTATTACAGAAAGATTATGTATTGTCTGTAGTTGCTACAGTTACATTCAAAGACTTATCTGTAGTAAAATGTAGTATTCCTGTTAGAATTGCAAAGAAGTAACAGAGCCTTTATAAAGAAGCTTGGCTTATGAAAGCATAACTTCCTATAATTACAGAGGACGTTCCAAAAGAAACGGAACGTCCTCTTTTTTAAATTGAAACAATATAGATAGGATATGATGAAGAAATTTCATACTTTGTTGATAGTATTTCTGATGTGCACTACCACTCTTTTCTCGCAATATTCTGTTGTGCCAAATGCTCAGCCTCGTGTGAAGGAAGAAGGTAAGACAGTATTTAAACCACATTGGTTCTTATCAGTACAAGGTGGTGCGGCCTATACTTTGGGTGAGGCAGATTTGGGAGATTTGGTATCTCCATCGGTAGCCATGGCAGTTGGCTATAAGTTTACTCCTCTTTTGGGGCTCCGAGGGGAGGCAAGTGGATGGCAAGCTAAAGGAGGATGGGTAAATCCGAATACAACCTATAAATATAAATATTTGCAGGGCAGCATGGATGCGATGCTAGATTTGAGTAACTTATGTTGTGGTTACAATTCCAAACGTACTTTTAATGCTTACTTTTTTATCGGTGCCGGTTTGACTGGTACTTTTGATAATGATGAGGCAGTAGCATTAGATGCACAAGGATATAAATTGCATCATTTATGGACAGGCAAAAAAGTCTATATTGCCGGACGTGGAGGTTTTGGGGCAAATATCCGGCTGAATGGTCATGTTGCAATAAATTTGGAAGTGAATACAAATACGTTATCGGACAAGTTCAATTCTAAAAAAGGACGCAATGCTGACTGGCAGTTTAATGCGTTAGCGGGTCTTACTTTTACTTTGGGTAAAAGCTATACAAAAACAGCTCCGATCTATTATGAAGCAGAACCGGTGGTTGTTGAACGACCCAAACCTGCTCCAGTGGTGGAACAACCACAACCTAAAAAGGAAGTGGTAGTAGAACCCATGAAACAGAATATCTTCTTTGCATTGAATTCTGCGAAGATTCAGGATGATCAGCAAGCAAAGATTGCTTCTTTGGTTGAATATCTTGAGAAGCATTCTACAGCCAAAGTAAGTGTAACAGGCTATGCAGACATCAATACCGGTAATCCTAAAATCAATAATAAACTATCAGAAAAACGCGCTATTAATGTTGCCGAAGCTTTGAAAGCAAAAGGTATTGCTGCAGATAGAATTAAGATTGATTTCAAGGGAGATACTGTACAGCCTTATACTACTAAGGAAGAGAACCGTGTGAGTATCTGTATTGCTGAATAATATTTTCTAATTCTCATGTGGTGTTATTTCCCCACTTCCTCTATTTATTGGAGGAACCACATTGAGAATGGGAAGTCCGTGTTTGTGAAAGTCCGGACTTTTACGATGAACCCTTCTTCACTTAAATGTGAAGATAACTGGGAATAGATAGAAAGACGGTGCTTGAGAAAGTGTCTCTTTTTTGATATCTATTCTCGGTAGAGGATGCCTCCCTTATTTCCCTATGGCATTCTCTTTATGATCTTAATACATCGTTCTTATTTTCCCGAGATTACTACTTTTCAAGTAATCCCCTTTTTCCCCACTAATAAGAAGATGTTTAAGAATACAGAAGCCCGGGCTTGTGAAAGTCCGGACTTTTTGTATATCGTATAATTATTTGCTTCTATACGGTTTTATCTGCCGGAAATCCTCGTCATACAATCCCACAAGTAAACTTTCTCCTTTGCTATCTACCCTTAAGCCACCATAAGCGGCATCATTATAGACAGAATCCTGCCCTTCTTCAAAAAAGAAGGATTCGGCACCGAGGAATAATCTGCCATTTATTGTTTTATATTTCAGTACAATTTCGTTCTCATTTACAGGTTCGGGAGATTCCTGCAGCCGTATTATTTTTCCGACACGGTTATTGTCCAGTGTAAGTACGGCATAACCGCGTTTGGCTTCCTGACCGTCTGTCAACTCAGAATTGGCTTCTTTATAGCTAAGTCTCATATAGTCTCCTTGCATCAGTGAACGGGGATCGACAGGAGCCAGTTGCAGCAATACGAGCTGTCCCTCTTTCAACGTCTGTTCTTTCTGATAGACAGACCAGTTGAAGTATACCAAAAGAAGGACTAAATTAGCGATGATCAGTATGGAACTATATTTTTTCATGTCTTGTCTTTTTTTGAGTGAGCGCATACCAGGCTATAAGCAGCACGATTCCTGTGCAGAACAGGGTGATTGATTTCGTCAGCAAAGTTATATCCAGATCATAGTAATATTTGGATATAGCGTAAATGAAGAGGAGGAGTGCAGCTGCGCACTCAGCTTTATAGCCATAATGAAAACATATCAGTATCAACAGGATACTGCCGGATAAATAAGGGGCATGCAGGCTGGGAAGGCAGATAAGGATGCAAAGGAGATAAATGCACACTTGATGTACCAGGCTCTTGACCTGCATCACCTGCATGATTTTATAAACTGTTATAAGGATTCCCGCCAACATGAAAACTGATATGATCCAATCATTGCTGCTTTGGGTTAAGTAATTGATAGACAATCCTCCCAACGCAAGGACGCATGAGACAAACAGACCGGAATGAATCGGTTTGTATTTAGAAAGATCCCCATTTGTATGGCTGAGTATTTTCGTCTCCAATAGATTGACAAATAAAAAAACAGCCATGATAGGTACAATAGCCACATTCAGAGGATTCAGCGGAGATAGTAAATTTGTTATTTCTCCGAATAAGGCTGTATAAAATGAAATCACCGAAAGGAAAGTCAGGATGAATCCTTTGGATAGTAACATTGTAACTATGCTGATTCCTATCAGTACGATAAAGAGGACATCTATGTTTGAACTCATGCCAAAACCGGCTAATATACATCCGGCTATATAGCAGGTGATATTCATCGCATCCAGAAAAGGCTTGGTCAGGCGGCGATTGATAATCAAAGTAGTAATAATTAAAATACTTCCTGTGATCAGACAGGATATTTCGGAGCGGAGGATGGAGGCGAGTGCCAGAAATCCCAGGAAAAAGATAGCAGTCAGAATCCCTCCGATAATTGAAAGGACTTCGATTGTCAGGTTACTCTTCTGTGCCATACCATTGTTTTTTAAGATGGAGGATTGTATAAATCAATAAGGTGGTACCTGTGATGACGATAATTCCTGAAAAGAGGAATATGTTGACTTCCCTTAGTTTGCTGTGATAGATAAACAGGGACAGCAGAATCATGAGTATTGCAAAAGGAATAGCGGAAAGATAGAATAAATTCTTCTGTTTCCATCCGAACCATAATCCAGCCGAAAACAACAGGATAGTGCTTGCGAGCGGAACGGATACAATAGCACCTTCTTCGCAGATTGCCGCAATCATAAGATAACTCACGTGTACAATGGTTGCCAGTGAAAGCAGGCTGACAAACCAGCGGTTCTGTCTGCTGAAAGTTCCTTTTATACTCATCCATTCTGTGATGACAGTTGTCAGGGCACAAATCCAGGTTACTGCGCTGGTCAGTAAAGTGACTGCCCATAGATTATCAGACACAATCTGCAGAACGTATAACCATATAGTCGTGCAGAGCAGTCCTATAAATGTGAGCCAGAGTGGAGTGAAGCGGATGGCGACTGCCCAGAGAATGGTGAACAGTGTCCAGCCCAGAAACAGGTCGTATGCATCAGCCCCCGTCTGGTAGATTTGCCCGAATACGGCAAAGAGTGTACCTACCAGGAAAGTGGCTCCGGTGAGGATAATCTGTTTGATAAGTACGTTCCATCGAGTGAATATTGTCAGCAGGACAGATGCAACGAGTAATGTTTGTACTATTCCCAGTTTTGCAAATTTGGGGAGATCTTCCCAGTTATAGGCGAAGAAAAAGATGATTCCTGCCACTGTAAAACCAACGCCTGCGGCCAACAGGAAGATAGAAAGAAATTGGTTCCATTGCTTTTTATCGGCATACATTGGTTGTCTGAATAAGAGTGAAGAGTCCGGTTTTTCCATGTGCTTCTCTTTTTTAATGATTGCAAACATAAGAAAATAAAATGATTATCTTTCGGTAAGATATAGAAAAAAGGCGGAACCTAGCTCATTGTTAGTCAGCAATGAGATCAGGTTATGCCTTTCTGAAGATAATCATCTTGTTTGTGTGCAAGAATAAATATCGTCGGAGAAGAAATCGTTAAAATACTTCCCGTATATGTTTATAATTAGAATTAATCGTATCAATCACTTCTTGTGAACGTCCGTTGATCAACAGTTTGTACATGGACTGGGCGAAACCTACCATCTGCCCGAATTCTATTTTAGGGGGCATGGCAAGAGCGTTCGGATCGGTCATGATATTTACCAGTACCGGACCATCCAGTTCGAATGCATTTAATAAAGTAGTCAGTACTTCTTCCGGATCGCTGACATTGAATCCTGTCATTCCCATTGCTTCGGCTACCTGTGCAAAGTCCGGGTTCAGCATGTTTGTCTGCCAGTCCGGAAGTCCGTCGACTTCCATTTCCAGTTTAACCATTCCCAGGGAGCGGTTATTGAATACGATGATCTTAATCGGTAGTTTGTACTGGACAACAGTCTCCAGATCACCTAAAGTCATAGACAAACCTCCGTCTCCACAGAGCGCTATTACCTGACGGTCGGAGTAAGCCAACGCTGCTCCGATGGCCTGTGGCAGGGCGTTTGCCATAGAACCGTGATTGAAAGAGCCCAGCATGTGGCGTTTTCCTGTAGCTTGTAGATAACGTGCACCCCATACACAAGTCATTCCGGTGTCAACAGTGAATATCGCATCGTCCGATGCCAGTTTATCAATCTCGGACATGACATATTCCGGATGGATTTTGTTGATATCTCCTTTGTCTTCTGTATAAGCTGCCAGATCTTTCTTTACTCCTTCATATCTTTTCAGCTGTTTCAGCAGAAAAGTGTCGTCTGTTTTGGGATTCAACATACGCAGTAATGCCTGAATACTCATTTTTACATCTCCGCAAAGGCCGATATCTACTTTAGCGCGTCGTCCCAGACGTTCGGGCTTGATGTCTATTTGTGCAATCTTGATGTCGTCCGGCAGGAAAGCAGCATAGGGAAAGTCCGTGCCGAGCATAAGAAGTACTTCGGCTTCGTGCATGCTGTAATATCCGGAGGGCATTCCCAGCAGTCCGGTCATTCCGACTTCATACGGATTCTCATATTGTACTTCCATCTTTCCTTTGAAAGTATATACCACAGGGGCATTCAGTTTCTCGGAAAGCGCGATTACTTCCTCGTGTGCTCCCCGACAGCCGATGCCGCAGAAAAGAGTAATGCGTTTATGATTGTTCAGCAAGTCTGCCAATTGTGCCAAGTCTTCTTCTGCCGGACAGACTTCAGGCGGGGCAGGATAATTTTTTACCGAAGAATCGACAGAGACGGAAGATGCTTTGGCAAGATCTCCCGGCAGCCCGACGACGGCTACCCCTTTTCGGGTAATGGCTGTCTGAATGGCTGATTGAAGCATACGTGGAAATTGTCCGGGAGTCGTCGCTACTTCATTATAGTAGCTGCAATCGTTAAAGAGCTTTATGGTATTGGTTTCCTGAAAGTATTCAGTTCCGAATTCTCCGCTGGGGATGGTAGAAGCGATTGCAATGACCGGTGCTCCCGACCGTTGGGCATCGTATAGTCCATTGATGAGATGAACATGCCCCGGTCCGCTGCTGCCCGCACAGCATCCTATTCGTCCGGTCAGTTGTGCTTCGGCTGCTGCGGCATAGGCTCCGGTTTCTTCATGACGTACATGTATCCATTGTATTTTATGATTCTTTCTGACAGCTTCGTTTACTTCGTTTAAACTATCGCCCGTCACGGCATAGATACGTTCTACACCGGATTCAACTAAAGTGTCTATCAGTTGTTCTGCTATTTTTTTTGCCATATTTATAATAGGTTTAGGATTGATTCTTAATGTAATAACAGATGTATGCCAAGAAAAGTTCTGTTTTAACATATGCTAATAAGTCCGTTGTGTCGGTACACATCGCGGGTTTTGTGTTAAAAATAATTTTGTAACAACTTTTTAGTGTCGGGAAGGGAACAATTGTGATATCCATTTATTATCTTTATAGGCGAAATCTTAACCTAATGTTTTTAACCTCTTAATAGCAGTAGAAAATGGATAGAAAGCAAATCGGCGTGTATGCCGGTAAAGTCTGGCAATTGTTGAGTAACAATGAGAAATGGGGCTATGGTACCTTAAAGAGAAAGTCCGGGTTGAAGGATAAGGAATTGGGTGCCGCTCTGGGCTGGTTATCGAGAGAAAATAAGATAGAGTTCTACGAATGTGATGAAGAGCTTTATGTATATCTCTGCGTAAATGTTTATATTGGATAAAAGAATGTCTGATGTTTTAATGAGAACAAATTAAATCCCCGAAGGTACATCTTGGTAGATGAGGCTTCGGGGATTCTGTTTTTTTATTCTTTCTCTTTCTTGTGTATTTTCATTTCAATAAGGAAAGCTGTCAGTAGTCCCGCACCGCCGAAGAGAAGTACACATGCGCCATATACGATACTTGCCTGACGTTCCACATCCCAGTTTCTGGAGTTGGTATATCCCGGAAATGCGCTGATACAGATGAAGAAGGCAACCAGCAACCCCAGTCCTATCCCGAGCATCAGCAGACCACTTTTCAAAGATCCGAAAGTGAACCGGGAACGGGAGTAGTTAAGGTTGAGAGATAAGTTGCTGTTAATTTCTCCAGTGTTGAGCTTGTCAGCCAGTTTTTCAATCATGGCTATCCGCTCTTTCTTACATACAAAAAGTTCAAATAATTTGTAGATTCCTAATGTAATAGTACCTACTACCAAGGGAATGGTGATAAAATCCATCATAATTATACTGTTTTTAAGTGAATATTTTCGTTCTTTGTATCGTTTGACGCAGTGGATGGAAAAAGGTTACACAGAAAAGCAGATAATTTGGATTCCTGCATTTTTCCTTTCCCGAGCTGTAACCTTTTGTAACGGTCGGCGTCTAAAGAGTCAAGATGGAACAGAAAGACGAATCATACTATATTAAACGCATACTGGAGGGAGAAACGGAACACTTTTCCGTATTTCTTGACCGCTATAGTCGTCCGTTGTATGCGCTGATAGTACAGATTGTCGGTTGCCACGAAGATGCGGAAGAATTGCTTCAGGATGTTTTTCTGAAAGCTTTTCGCCATTTGAATCGTTATAAAGGAGAGTGCCGGTTTTCTACGTGGATTTATCGCATTGCTTACAATGCCGCTATCTCGGCTACCCGGAAAAAGAAGCAGGAACTGCTTTATATAGAAGAGAACACTATTAATAATGTACCCGATGATGTAGCGGACAGTGTGCTTACCCGGGCAGAGGACGAAGAACAGGTAGATCGTCTGAGCAGGGCAATAGATCAGTTGAACGGAGAAGAGAAAGCATTGATTACTTTGTTCTATTATGAAGAAAAGTCACTGGAAGAGATCGGTGAGGTACTGAAAATATCGATTAGTAATGCAAAGGTAAGACTTCATCGTACCCGGAAAAAGATCTGTGTGTTGATGAATAATAAATAAGAAGAGAAGATATGGAAGAGGAAAGAAAGATAAAAGAGAATACGGGCAATATGCTGAAACAAGCATTGGAACGGAGGCAAACGGAACAACTGTCTTCCAATTTTTCGTATCGGATGATGGAGCGTATTCATCTGGAAGCCGAGAAGCAGACGAAACGGAAAACGAGCATAGGGTGGGTGGCTTTGCTGGTATCCGTTCTGGCGTTGGTGGGACTTGGTATCTACGTACTTACTTTTTATCTCGACTTCAGCTTTGCCGGTATTATGCCGAAAATGAATCTCCGGCAGGATTCTTCTTTGTTTGCATTCTATGTATATATTGCTTTGTTGGCGTTGGTCTTGCTCGCGTTAGATTATTGGCTGCATAAGAAGTATATCTGGAAATAATTCTGTTACTTTGCATAACAATTAAAGCATTGCGAAGAAACAAGAAGAAACAATGAGAAGTTTTGCCTCTGACAATAATTCCGGTGTGCATCCATTGGTGATGGAAGCATTGAGCCGGGCGAACGCGGATCATGCGTTAGGTTATGGTGATGATCAATGGACGGAAGAAGCCGTAGCTAAGATAAAAGAAACTTTTACCCCGGACTGTGTACCTCTGTTTGTATTCAATGGTACGGGTAGTAATGTGGTGGCGTTGCAAGTGATGACCCGTCCGTATCATTCTATTTTCTGTGCGGAAACTGCCCATATTTATGTAGACGAATGTGGTTCTCCCGTTAAGATGACCGGTTGCCAGATTCGTCCCATTGCCACAACCGATGGTAAGCTGACTCCCGAATTAATGCAACCTTATCTGCATGGCTTTGGCGACCAGCACCATTCGCAACCCAGAGCACTTTACCTTTCCCAATGTACCGAACTCGGAACGATTTATACTCCCGAAGAGCTGAAACGCCTGACTGACTTTGCCCATCTGAACGGTATGTATGTTCACATGGACGGAGCAAGAATAGCCAATGCCTGTGCCGCTCTCCGTCTTTCCCTTAAAGAACTGACTGTAGACTGTGGTGTAGACATCCTAAGTTTCGGTGGAACTAAAAATGGGCTGATGATGGGAGAATGTGTGATTATATTTAATAAAGATCTGCAAAGAGAAGCCCGCTTTGTCCGAAAGCAATCTGCCCAGTTGGCTTCTAAGATGCGTTATCTTTCCTGTCAGTTTACTGCCTATCTGACCGATGATTTGTGGCTGAAGAATGCCGCTCATGCCAATAAGATGGCAGGTAAGCTTTATCAGGCACTGAAGGAACTGCCGGAAGTTACCTTCACTCAAAAGCCGGAGAGCAACCAGTTGTTTCTGACCATGCCCCGCCCGACTATCGACCGGATGCTGGAATCTTATTTTTTCTATTTCTGGAATGAAGCGAATAATGAGATCCGTCTGGTAACTTCCTTTGATACTACGGAAGAGGATGTAAATCAATTTATTCGACTTTTGAGACGTTAAAAGAGAAGAATGGAACAACAAAAGCGCCTATAATACTGTTGTAATAAGAAGTTTGGGACTAACTTTGTCCCCTAATATTTCTTCTTATTATGATGGATACTAGACGAAACGGACTAATATTATTGGCGCTATTGTTGTTGACACAAACCACTATACATGCGCAGACTGACTCTATGGGCAAAGATTTGCCGGTAGATTCTGTCTCTATAGTAACGTCGGACTCACTCCAGGCAAAGCGTAGCTTTTTCAAGAAGTTTCTCGACTACTTTAATGACGCCAATAAGGAAAAGAAAAATAAAAAGTTCGATTTCAGTGTCATTGGTGGTCCCCATTATTCCAGTGACACAAAGTTTGGGCTTGGATTGGTGGCAGCAGGTCTGTATCGCACAGACCGCAATGATACGATTCTTCCCCCTTCGAATGTTTCTCTTTATGGAGATGTCTCTACTGTTGGATTCTACCTGTTGGGTGTAAGAGGCAATCACCTGTTCCCACAAGAAAAATACCGCTTGAATTATAACCTTTATTTTTATTCTTTCCCCAGCCTTTATTGGGGAAGGGGATATGATAGTGGAGCGAACTCCGATAATGAAAGTGACTATAAACGCTTTCAGGCACAGGTGAAAGTAGACTTCATGTTCCGTGTAGCGAAGAGTTTCTATATCGGGCCAACGGCTGTGTTCGATTATATAGACGGACGTGACTTTGAGAAACCGGAGCTTTGGGAAGGCATGTCGGCACGGACTACCAATACGAGTCTCGGGCTTTCCCTCCTTTATGATTCCCGTGATTTTCTGACAAATGCCTATTGGGGATATTATCTGCGGATAGACCAACGGTTTAGTCCGGCTTTTCTTGGCAATAAATATGCTTTCAGCAGTACGGAACTGACGACCAGCTATTACCATCCGGTATGGAAAGGCGGGGTATTGGCAGGGCAGTTTCACACTTTGCTGAATTATGGCAATCCTCCGTGGGGATTGATGGCAACACTCGGAAGTTCTTACTCGATGCGTGGTTATTATGAAGGGCGCTATCGCGACAAGTGTGCAATGGATGCACAGATAGAACTCCGTCAGCATGTCTGGAAGCGGAACGGAGTTGCCGTATGGGCAGGAGCGGGAACTGTATTTCCGCGCTTCTCCGATTTTACGCCGAAACATATTCTTCCCAATTACGGTTTCGGCTACCGCTGGGAATTTAAGAAGAGAGTAAATGTACGTTTGGATTTAGGGTTTGGCAAGCACCAGACCGGATTTATATTTAATATCAATGAAGCTTTTTAAGAACATAAAGAAATGGTTTGAAAATCAGGAACACTTGTTCTACTTGTTCCTGATTGTTTTGATAATGCCCAACATCGTTCTGTGTTTTACAGAACCTTTGCCGCTAATGGCAAAAGTATGCAATGTGTTGTTGCCTTTTGCCTGTTACTATCTGCTGATGACTTTGTCCCGCAACTGTGGTAAGATGCTTTGGATTCTGTTCGTGTTCCTGTTTTTCGGAGCCTTCCAGATCGTGCTGCTTTATCTGTTCGGACAGTCCATCATCGCTGTAGATATGTTTCTGAATTTGGTAACGACCAATTCGAGTGAAGCGATGGAATTGCTGGACAACTTATTGCCGGCTATCGTCACTGTAGTCCTGCTATATATCCCTGCTCTCATATTGGGTATGATTTCGATTCTCCGCAAGCGCCGGCTTTCTGTGGAATTTATCCGCAGAGAACGGAAAAGAGCTTTTGTGCTGCTGGGAATCTCCCTTCTGACTCTTGCCGGTGCTTATTGGGAAGACTCCCGGTATGAACTGAAATCGGACCTGTACCCTTTCAATGTATGCTATAACGTGGGACTTGCTTTTCAACGGACAGCATTGACACAAAATTACCACCACACCTCGAAAGAATTCACTTTTCATGCTAAAGCCACTCATCCGGTGGATAAGCGCGAAGTGTACGTAATGGTAGTAGGAGAAACATCCCGTGCATTGAACTGGCAACTATACGGATATGAACGTGAGACAAATCCACTGTTGTCCCGTCAACCGGGAATCGTTGCTTTCCCGAAAGTTCTGACAGAATCCAATACCACCCACAAAAGCGTACCCATGCTGATGTCCGGTATTACCGCCTGTAACTTCGATTCCATTTACTATCAGAAAGGAATCATCACAGCCTTTAGCGAAGCTGGTTACCGGACGGCCTTTTTTTCCAATCAGCGTTATAATCATTCTTTCATCGATTTCTTCGGGATGGAAGCCGACACATTTGATTTTATAAAAGAAGACTCGTCGGATGCGGCATACAATCCTTCCGACGATGAACTGCTGAAACTGGTAGAAAAAGAATTGGCGAAAGGGAACCGGAAACAGTTTATCGTGCTTCATACATACGGTTCTCATTTCAATTACCGCGAACGTTATCCGTCGGAAGATGCCTTCTTCCTGCCTGACTATCCGGTAGAAGCAGAAGTAAAGTATCGTGATAATCTGGTGAATGCTTACGATAACACTATCCGCTATACGGATGGTTTTCTGGCACGTCTGATTCATATGCTTGAAGAGCAGCAGGTGGATGCTGCCATGCTCTACACCTCCGATCACGGAGAAGATATTTTTGATGATTCGCGTCATCTGTTTCTTCATGCTTCTCCGGTTCCTTCTTATTATCAACTCCATGTCCCTTTCCTGATATGGATGTCCGACATCTATCGGGAAACGTATCCGGAACATTGGAAAGCAATGGCAGAGAATAAGGATAAAAATATATCTTCCAGCTGTTCGTTCTTTCCTACCATGCTGGAACTGGGGGGAGTGGAAACCTCTTATCGCAACGACGCATACTCTGTGGTCAGCCCTCTTTACACCATGAAGCCGAGAGTATATCTGAATGACCATAATGAACCCCGTCCGTTAGATGATCTGGGAATGAGAAAGCCGGACTTCCAGATGCTGAAAGCAACAGGATTTTAAGTATTAGGTATTAAGTATTAGGTATTAGGTATTAAGTATTAAGTATTAGGTATTAATCGTAGCGTCGTGTAGCTTTGCCTATACAGCTACGGTGTAATATCTAATACTTAATACCTAATACCTAATACCTAATACTTATTCATTAATCCTTGTTAATTCTTTTATCCAAAAGCAGGATTGGCGTGTTATTTGCGATATAGAAGTATGAACGATTAAATTCATAAAACATGGCCTATATAGATTATTATAAGATTCTTGGAGTTGACAAAAGTGCTTCTCAGGATGATA
>OGDN01002179.1_pt1 | contig 26720 bp, 25 predicted proteins | sample 1570271 | NCBI WGS metagenome assembly OGDN01 (sample SAMEA4384481, study PRJEB24528) | human gut metagenome | reverse complement strand
TTGGAGCGGGGGAAAATCTGGAGGAACGGATATGCAGCCTGCGGCTGCATATCCCGACCAAAGGATTACCTATCGCTATCCTTCGAGATGGTGGCGGCGGCGATGGAAAGCAAGCGGCTGGGGCTTTGCCAGAAGTCGATGTTCGTTGTGCCCAATCATCTGACGGAACAATGGGCGAGCGAGTTTTTGAGGCTCTATCCCAGCGCGAACATTTTGGTGACGACCAAAAAAGACTTTGAAAAAGCCAAACGCAAGCAGTTCTGTGCGCGCATCGCGACGGGCGATTATGACGCGGTGATTATCGGGCACAGCCAGTTTGAAAAGATTCCGATTTCGCAGGAGCGTCAGGAGCGGCTGCTGCGCGAGCAGATTGACGAGATCGCGGCGGGCGTCGAGGAGATGGAGCGGGAGAATGGCGAGCGTTTTACCATCAAGCGCATGGAAGCGACGCGCAAATCGCTGGAAGCAAGGCTGGAAAAGCTGAAAGCCGACGAGAAAAAGGATGATGTCGTGACCTTTGAGGAGCTGGGCGTGGACAGGCTCTTTGTGGATGAGGCGCACGCGTTCAAAAACGGCTTTCTGGCGACCAAAATGCGCAATGTGGCGGGAATTGCGACCAGCGAATCTCAAAAATCGACCGATATGTTTTTGAAATGCCGATATATGGATGAATTGACGGGTGGACGCGGCGTTATTTTTGCGACGGGCACGCCCGTATCCAATTCCATGACCGAGCTGTATACGATGCAGCGCTATCTGCAATATGGGACGCTGGAAAAAATGGGGCTGATTCATTTTGACGCATGGGCTTCGACGTTCGGCGAAACGGTGACGGCGATTGAGCTTGCGCCGGAGGGCACCGGATACCGCGCACGGACGCGCTTTGCGAAGTTCTTTAACCTACCGGAATTGATGGCGATGTTCAAGGAGGTTGCGGATATTAAAACGGCGGATCAGCTTCATCTGCCTGTGCCGAACGCGCACTATGAGACGATGGCGGTCAAGCCGTCCGTCTATCAGGAAGAGATGGTGGAGGCACTGTCCGAGCGCGCTTCGAAGGTTCATTCGGGCGCGGTTGACCCGAAGGAGGACAACATGCTCCGGATTACGTCGGATGGACGAAAGCTGGGGCTGGATCAGCGGCTGATGAACCCGCTGCTGCCCGACGAACCGGGCAGTAAAGTCAACGCCTGTATGGAAAACATCCTGCGCATCTACAAAGAAGGGGAGGCGCAAAAGCTGACGCAGCTTGTGTTCTGTGACCTGTCCACGCCGCATGGGGACGGTTCGTTTAACGTCTATGACGATATCCGGGATAAACTGGTTGCAAGCGGGATTCCGAAAGAAGAGATTCAGTTCATCCATGACGCGGATACGGAAATCAAAAAGAAGGATTTGTTCGCCAAAGTCAGGAGCGGACAGGTGCGGATTTTGTTTGGCAGCACACAAAAACTTGGAGCAGGCACCAATGTTCAGGACAGATTGATTGCGCTGCATGATCTGGATGCGCCGTGGCGGCCGGGCGATTTGGAGCAGAGAGCGGGGCGCATTGTGCGGCAGGGCAACATGAATCCGGACGTGCATATATACCGATATGTCACGGAAAAATCATTCGATTCGTATCTCTGGCAGACCATCGAGAACAAGCAGCGCTTTATCAGCCAGATTATGTCCAGCAAATCGCCTGTCCGTGCCTGCGACGATGTGGACGAAACGGCGCTCTCTTATGCGGAAATCAAGGCGCTGTGCGCAGGCGACCCGCGCATCAAGGAGAAGATGGATCTGGACATCGAGGTCGCAAAGCTGCGGCTGATGAAAGCGGATTATCAGAGCAATCAGTTCAAACTGGAAGACCAGATTCTGAAGCAGTATCCGGAAGAAATCCGTCAGGCACAGGAACGCGCGAAGGGCTATCAGGCGGATATGGCGTTGCTGGAAGCGCATCCGCTGCCCAAGGATGGTTTTGTCGGCATGGCGATCAAGGGAAAGCGGATTGCCGATAAAGAGGCAGCGGGCAAAATGCTTCTGGAAGCCTGCCGTCTTTCGCCGCATGATATGGAGCTGGGCGAATACCGCGGCATGAAAATGACGGTGGATTATGACAGCTATCGGCAGGAGGTCAAGCTCATTCTGCGCGGCGAGATGTCGCATACCGTGACCATGGGAACGGATGTGTACGGCAATCTGACGCGCATCGAGAACGCGCTGGCGAATATGCCGCAAAAACTTGAAAAGGCGGAAGAACGGATTGCCGAACTGGAACGGCAGACGGAACAGGCCAGGGCGGAGCTGGGCAAACCGTTTGCGCAGGAGAAGGAGCTGGAAGCCAAAGCCGCGCGCCTTGCCGAATTGAACGCCGCGCTGAACATTGACGAAAGAAGGAAGGAGCCGATGGAGAAGCGACCGATGAAGGATGTGTTGAAGGCGTATCAGGAGCGGGCAGACGCTCAGAGTCAGGGAGAAAAAGGAGGAACAAACGAATGGAACCGATGAAGAATATTCCCGTGTACAGGCATAGCGCCGCCTATGCGGTAGAGCATGGCGAGCTGGAAGCATACAAGACGTCCCGGGTGGCAGGCGTTGCCTGTCGGGATGCGATTGAAAAAGCCGTTGCGAAGCATTACAGAGATAACTGTCTGAACAAAGCGGGAGCCAGAGAGGTCATCGACGAGTTTGGCAAAGAGCGCGTGATGACGGTGCTGGCGATTACGATTCGGGACAAGCTCTATGACGGGCGATTCTCGTCCGCCAATAAAGCATGGGCGCAGGCGTTTCCGATTGAGCCGGACATCGACAGTTGGGGCGGCAACCGAAATTTGACGCTGGTTGTGCGGCAGACGCATCCGGGATTGCTCAATCTGTTCTGCGATCAGGCGAAGGCTTACGAATCGGAAAAGGTTTCGGTGCGGGAAAAGCTGAAGGCGGCAGCGAAAAACGCGCCTGTACCCTCGACGAAAAATGAAATGGAGCGATGAAGCATCGAGCAGCAAAAGAGGAATATTCAAATCAAATTCCGCGTGACGGCAGACGAACGGGCGCTGCTGGAACGGAAGATGCGGGAAGCGGGCACGACGAACATGGGCGCATACCTGCGGAAGATGGCGCTGGACGGCTACATTCTGCGGCTCGATCTGCCGGAGTTAAAAGAGATGCTTTCCCAGCTTCGCTACATGGGCAACAATGTCAACCAGATTGCCAAAAGAGCGAACGAGGTCGGTGTAATCGACGAGATGGACATTCGCGGCGTGAGCAAAAGACAGGAGCGGATGCTCGAACAGATGGCGCGGCTTCTGGAAAAACTGAGCGGGCTGAATTGAAACGCGGGAGGAGCGCCGAAACACCGGCAGCTTCTCCCGCGTTTTTTTCGTAGGGCGGCATCCTTGCCAAACAAATGAAGATGAGGTATATATAACACATAAAGGAGTGCGGATGATATGAAGAAGATGTTCAAGGTTTTGCTTTTTCCGATCTGGCTGGTTCTGGAGGTTGTCGTATTTGTCCTCAAGTTGGTGATGGTGCTTTCTTCGACGGTGCTGGGGATTCTTTTGCGGATTCTCATTCCGATGGTGTTTGTGGCGATGCTGCTGTCTGTCCGAAACGGGTTGATGCTGCTGGCGTTTGCATGGCTGATTAGCCCGATTGGTCTGCCGTGGGTGGCGGATCGTGTGGTGTTTGGGTTGGATGATTTGTGCTGCGCGGTGAAGGGGCGGATCAGAGAATAATCGGGATGGAAAGAGCGGAAATGATGTGGTACAATAATGGAAAGAGAATAACAAACCTGTAAGTTTAGTCCTGACGGAATCAGTTAATAGAGAGTAGGACATATTGTACGAAATTCTGTTATATGAGGAGGGCTTGCGTATGACGATGGATGAAAAAATCAAAACCTCCGATGAGCTGGAGTCTGCCGTATTTTGCATTGAAAATGTTGCGGCAAAGCTGGTCCGTGACGGTGTTTCCGATATGCACTGTATGAGCGATGCATATCTGCCAGAGGAACTGGAACAGGAGTACGCGGAGAAAAACGCCGAATATTGATAGAAATTATGGATTTTTTGAAAACAGAACGGCTTGTTTTGCGGAATCTGATACCTCAAGATGCGGACATCATGTTTGATTATCGAAACAACGAGATATGTTCCCGCTATCAGAAAGGACAGACGAAGGATTACGCGGAAATTGCGAAAATGATTGAGCGCCGTCGAGCGGATGTTTTGTCGGCTGAAGCGCCTTTTATGGTTGCCGTTGCCTTGAAGGAAACGGATGAAATGATCGGCGAGATTGTTGTCAAACCAAAGGTGGACGCGATTGAACTCGGGTACACATTTTCCTATAAATATCACAGACATGGATATGCATTTGAGGCACTCACGGTGCTTATCGACCAGCTCCATCGAATGGCACCTGATCGAGCGTTTATCAGCTTTGCAGAACCGCAGAATATCGCAAGCATGGGATTGCTTCGAAAATTGGGATATCGGGATATGGGCTATGTTCCGGAAATAGAATCACAGATGTTTGGAAAATGGACAAATTAGCTGAAAAGAAGAGTGAAGCCGCCTGATCAAATTGGGCGGCTTTTTTGATGGAAACTATCATTGGGCAGATCTCCAAAACTGTATAAAGAGCTGTCGAACAGCATTTCGCCATCCGACAGCTCTCTCTTATGTATTTATGCGTATTACTGCTCCTGCGCATGCTTGACCGCGTTTTCAGCAGAGATCATGCCCCAGGTCATGCAGTTGCCGTGCGCCATGCCGCCGACAGAGGAGTGACCCGCGATATTGTCGCTGCCCACCTGCTCGCCGCACTGATACAGACCGACGATCGGCGTACCATCTTCGCGAATGATATTGGCGTTTTCGTTCATCGCCACGCCGCCATTGGTCATCATGACATACGGCATCGTCTTGATGGCGTAGATCATTCCACCGTTTTCGAGGGCGATCATGTTCTCCGTACGTCCGAACGAATCCTCCGCTTCGCCCGCGCAAGCCTTATCGTAAGCTTCGACCGTCGCGGTCAGACCCGCCGCGTCAATGCCAGCCTTCTGAGCCAGCTCTTCGATCGTATCGGCAGCCCAGATGTTTTTGCCCAGCGCAAGCTGCTCTTCCCAGGCAGCCTTCAGATCCGCAACGCCGTAGAGGATCGTGGACGGATCCTCCAGCATCGCATCATTGAAGATGATGTAGACCAGATTGTCCGTCGCCGCGTTCCACGCGTTCGACTGATCCGTAGAATTCGCAACCGGTTCGTTGGTCAGGCGGTTGCCTTCCATCGTCACCCAGATCGGCTGCTTGTTGGTGTACAGATTCGCGCTCAGCACCTTATGGAACGTTCCAGTATTGATGCCGCCCGCATAGGCGGAGACCCAATCCATGCCGGAAAGTGCCGCGCCCAGCTCCAGCGCAAAGGTATAGCCGTCGCCGCGCGCCGTATCCGCGCAGGTCGTCAGCACATTCTTAAAGTTGTAGGTCTTCAGCATTTCCTCGTTTCCGCCGTAGCCGCCGCAGGCCAGAATGACGGAAGGCGCATCATAAGTCCGCTCGCCGAACGCATTGGTCGCCGTTACGCCGGTCACCTTTTCGCCATCGTAATTGACGCCAGTCACCTGCGTATCCAGCATCAGGCAGACGTTGCCGTTTGCAATGCCCTCATCGACCTTTGCACTGAGCGCCTTCACATAGCCGGAGGCGCCCTTGCCGCTGGATTTGCTGACGTCGCCATCCGCCGGAACCGCATAATGCACGCGCGGCACATTCAGCGCCACATAGCCGCCATACGTCGGCACGCGCTCGCCGAAATCCACGCCGACGACCGTATCCAGCCAATCCACCGCGCGACCGCAGTTCTCGGCAAAAGTCTTCGCCAGCGTCGGGTTATTCATGCCCTTTCCGCCTAGCCGGTCAAAGTCCTCCAGCATCAGCTCCACGGAATCCTCGATGCTGTTTTCCGCTTCGATGCGCGTATTGACGACAACGATCACGTCGATATGATCAAACGGCACGACGACTTCCGCTGCCTCTTCTTCCTGAACGCCATCCAGCGCATTCTGAACCGCGGTCTTGATGGCTTCCGACGTGACCGTCGCGCCAGCCGCGGCATCGACTTCCGTCGAATTGGCTTCTACGATCGCCGCTGGAATGCTCTTCAGCGCGGGATCACTGATCCCCACAGTCTCATTCTGGCTTAGAATCGTAACGTCTGTGATAACGCCACCCGAAACAGTTACCGAAACCTTGACGTCGCCGCCCATGCCCTGTGCAACGCCCTCATACGTTCCATCCGCCGTCTGCGCCAGCGCCATGCCCGCTATGCTCAGCAGCATAGCCAGCGCCAAAACGACTGAAAGAAGCTTGCGAATCATTTTCATCCTGTACTTCCTCCTTCGCGTATTTTCCTTAACGCTGAGATCAGCATATCTTATTGGCAATTTATTGTCAATAAGCAGGATTTTTCATTCTGATGTAAAATATACAACATTTGGAAAATCTGTTGCTTTTCCATCATCTTTTTCAAAGAATGAAATCGGAGGAAAGACCTGTGGAGGATAGAAGGACTCGACTCACCAAACGCCTGATTGCCGAAAGCCTGATCGAATTGATAAAAACCAAGCCCGTCGATCAGATCAGCGTTTCGGAGCTTTGTCGTCAAGCCGATATCAATCGTGCAACATTTTATCGTTACTATACCATGCCCAAGGACATTTTTTTTGATATCCAAAACGATCTGAGTCTCCAATACCAAACCGTCTTAAATGGAAAAGACGGCCGCCTTGACAGACTGACCGCCGCGATCCATGAAGTTCGTAAAAACCGTGAACGCGCAATGGCACTCAACAACGAAGTCAACCGTTCCGTTTACTCTGAATCGCCCGACCAGAACCCGGAAGACCTGTTTTACGTTCTGCTTGCGGGCAATGTGCCGCCCAAGCTACGTGCTTATGTGCGGTATATGACCTCCTCCGCCATGACACTCTGGCTGAAAAACGGCTGTGACATTGACGACGCCACCTTCGCCCAAATGCTTATGGGCATATGCGCGACCTGTACCAGCCTTTGCCCCTGATTTATGCCTTCGTCGCATGCGCGACTGACAGCGCGTGGCAGCTTCTGAGGAAATAGAAGATCTCAGCCGCCGCGGTAATTGTCCATGAAAAGCTGTACAGCAAATAGAGCGAGCCGATCGTTTGAAATGCGCAAAGACTGTATAGACCCAGACCACGCGGAACACATACGAACCGAGGATCACGGTGATCGTCGGCGCAACGCTCTTACCGATGCCGCGGGAAGCCGCGATTGTGCAATCCATAAATGCGCTGATGGTATACGAACAGCCCATGATCTTGATGCGCTCCATGCCCGCCGTAATGCCCTCCGGCTCATTGGCAGAAAACGAAAGGAACTGCCTTCCGAACGCCAGTAGCAATCCACCCAAAACAGCGCCAGAGACAAATGAATAGCTCAGGCTGACCAGATAGCTCTTCATCATGCGCTTGCGGTTGCCCGCGCCCCAGTTTCGGCTGACAAAGCTTGAGCATGCCGTATGAAACGCCGCCATAACGTAACGTTATAGATGAGCGTACTCTATCACATTTGGCTCGACTATGGGCCTTTTTTAGTTCAACTTCATTTTACAATCAACCGAGAAAAAGGATAAGACGCTGTAGCAAAGTTCGGTATTGACAAATGACGGCACGGGATATAATATAATCGTAAGATAGTATCTTTAGATTATAAAGATGGGACGGGTGAGGTCATGTTTCATTGCCGAGAAAATGAGTTGAGAAAACTCAACAGACGATATGAAAAAGGACAATTTGAGTGTATCGTCATATATGGAAGGCGGCGTGTCGGTAAAACGGCACTTATCAATGAATTTTGCAAGGACAAACCCGTTATCTATATGTCTGCGCTCAATGTGACCGCGGAGGAAAACCTTCGAACGCTCTCAAAGGCGATATGCAGTTATGAAAACCCGGAAATGACGACAGCGCCGGAATTTCGCTCTTACGATGATGCACTTGGGGAAATCAGCCGAATCGTGAAAAACCAGCGGGTTGTGTTTGTAATCGACGAGTATCCGTATCTGGCAGCGGCAGATCCTTCGATTTCGTCCAGACTGCAACACCTGATTGACCATGTGTGGAGCGAAAGCAAACTGTATCTGATTTTGTGCGGCTCGTCTATGAGCTTTATGGAATATCAGGTGCTGGGCTATGAAAGTCCATTGTATGGCAGGCGGACGGCGCAGTTTAAGATCGAACCGCTGACTTATAAAGAAACAGCGGAATTTAATCCGAGTTTGTCCAATGAACAAAATGCGCTGATTTACGGAATTACGGGCGGCGTGCCGCACTATATCAATAAGCTGGCTGTGCAGGATGATTTGGATGAAGCGCTGCTCGAAAATTTGTTTGACAGATCGAGCTATCTGTTTGAGGAGCCGGAAAATCTGCTTAAACAGGAACTGCGCGAGCCTGCGGTCTATAATTCGGTCATTACTGCGATTGCGGAAGGCGCATCCCGACTGAATGAAATTGCGGCAAAGGTGGGCATTGAATCGGGGCCATGCTCGAAGTATGTGCGCACACTGATGGAATTGGGCATCGTGCGAAAAGAAACGCCCATGCTCGAAAAAGAGGGAAAGAAAACAGTCTATCTATTGGAAGATCAGTTCTTCCGATTCTGGTATCGTTTTGTGCCGCAAAATATCACGGCAATCGTTTCCGGGCGGATTGAACGGACGTATGAAAAAAGCGTGAAATCGCAGCTGAGCGATTATATGGGGCTCGTTTTTGAGAAGATGTGTCAGGCGTATCTGCTTCGATATGCTGAAAATCTGCCTTTTGAATTGAGCCGAATCGGACAATGGTGGGGGAGCGATCCGGCAACCCGTAAACAAGTTCAGATTGATATTGTAGGGGCAGATAGCGAGGAAAAGGCGTTTATCATTGGCTCGTGCAAATTTAAAAATGAGAAGATCGGCATAGACGAATATGAAAGATTGAAACACTATGCGGCTGTTTTCGGCAAACGGGGGACATATCATTATTACATTTTTTCAAAAGCGGATTTACGGATGGCCTGATCGAAAAAGCGAAAGAGGATGATGTGCGGCTGGTTACGCTTGATGAAATGTATGAAAACAGATGAGTATTCAAAAAATGCTTAAACCGTAAAGGAAATTAGGACAGAAAGAAGCTGCTTCGTTAAAGCGAACGGCTTCTTTTTTGACCTAAATCCTTGCAATTTTTTCTGGGGGGAGAGGGCTTGCTTGGAACTTGAGGGTCCATTTTTACTGCAATGCCGTTTTTCATTGTTTATCTTCAATTTTTCGATAAAAAGAAGAAATCCGAACCCATCCACAATCGGGATGAAACTCGGATTTTCTGGTCTTAGCAGGAATGGCGTCCGTCCTTCTTTTTCGCTGTCGAATGGACGTGCATGCAGAACAGCTTCGAACACATCCTTCAGGCAGGCGGTATGTCTGATGAACGAACCTTTCCGGAGCGAGGCTGCCCATTAGAACGGCAATGCTGTCGTCGGCTTTAATGCTGTGATTGTATGGGCGAAGGCTATCTTCGTTTGTCAGATTTTGATATTGGAAGCCTTATATTGAATCTCTGCGCGGCCATAAGCAGCATATAAAACGGGTTCGAGTTCCATGATGTTATCGACATTGCTGATTCTTCCGACGATTTTACCGTGAACGATCTGGTCAACAAGGTCAATCAAATCGCACAGAAGCCCCAAACTGGGCGGATTAAACGACGGTACATGTGTGGATTGAAACATTTGATAGCGATGCCCGCCATGAAAGGACATTCGCCCGCCTCGATCAACAAGCCACTTTAACAGATGCACAAGGCTTTCGTAATAGGTTTCCAGCGGAACGGCTGTCGGCGTTTGCATCCATACGCCGTAGCCGCTGCCAATGGCGTCGCCTGTAAACAAGCGGTTGGAGCGCTCGTCGAGCACCACGACGCTACCCGGCGTATGCCCTGGTACCTCGCAGATGGAGAGCGCGGTTCCGCCCAGTTCAATGCGCGTATCCGTGCGGATGTCGAGGGTGCGTTCGGGATGCAGATCCTTATCGGCCATCATGTCGCGAAGGGCGTCCGCGCCGACTTCAAATTCTCGGTGGCACATATAGACGGTTTCGAATTCGTCCATGTGGTACCAGTGGTCGATATGCGCATGGGTGAGCACAAGAATCAGGGGTTTCTGGGTGTATTGGCGGATCAGGGGCAGAATTTTTTGACCGGGCGAGATGCCGGTGTCGATGACGGCGGCTCGATCTTCGCCCTCAACGATGTAAAACGAGCTGTTTCCTTCGTCTAGGATGTCGTAGATGCCATCGTCAATTTTCCAAATGCCAAAACCTCTCATTGGAAATAACCTCCTTGAATCAATCGTCGAGTTTCAGCGCGGGCAGGTCAATGGTCGGAGCTCCGATCATGGTGACTTCAAAATTGAGGATGTCCGGACGGATCAGCCTTTCGGCATATTCCATGACTTCGTGCGTTGTGGTGAAAGCGGTTCGCTGTAAATACAGCAGAGGCATGCCGGGCTTTGTGCCCAGTATTTTGGAATCAAACAAACTACATAGCTGCGTGGAAATGTTTTCCTTGCCAGTGGCGAAAACAACGCCGTATTTCGCCTGCATCAGACGATACAAATTGCCGATCTTGTCGCTTTGGCCGGAATACTGTTCCAGCCCCGGCGTTAAATCGCAGCGAATGTAATTTTTGATAAATGCGTATGGAATGTCGTTAAGAACCTGAATTCGTTCCAGACGATAGACCAGCGTGCCCATCGGGATATTCAGGTGGTTGGAAATATCCTTTGTGGCGGGAATAATATCCACGATGCAGCCTTCAACCTTAAAATGGTTATCCTTCTGGTCGATCAGGTAGTTCGATTCGATGCTGCTGACATTGTGGAAAAAAGGCGGGTCTTTCTGGTAGGAATAATTTTCCAGAAGAACCTGTGTGCCGCGCCCCTGACGAACATCCAGAATGTGCTCATCCCTTAAAATGGAGACTGCCCGGCGAATGGTTGTGCGGCTCGTGTTGTAAATCCGCATCAGTTCCAGTTCGGGCGGCAGGAAGGAACCGAGCGGATATTTGGTGTAAATATCGGCTTTTAACTGACAATAAACATCTTGGTATTTCTTGGCCATAGAAATCACGCCCCGTCTTTTCTTAGAATCATTATAAGATGAATTCTGAAAAAAATCAACGGGTTTTAATGAAAAAAGAGATGAATTGTGATGCCTGACAAGAAAATTTGACAAAAAACGCCTGGGTGAAGAAGCGTTAAATGCTTTATAATTCAACAGAATAAAACAGAAATGTCAAAAATACGCTGTCTGGAATCGCAAAAAAATGCCAAAAAACATAAACATCCCTATTGCAAAACGCGAAAAAGAGATGTATAATGCGAGTAAAGAGATACCTTTGGACGAGAAAAAAGGTATCAAAAAAAGAAAGGGGACATCTCATCATGAAGAAACTGGTTACTTTGGTCATCGCGATCGCGTTGGTTCTGTCGCTCGGCACGCTGGCCGCGGCAGAAGGCCCTGTCAAGGCGTATGCTGTCACCGTTATGTCCGGCGGCGCAGCGTGGGGACGTTTTGAGGCTGGCTTCCTGGAAGCCTGCGAAGAACTCGGCTGGGAAGGCCATTATCTGGCGCCTTCCACGGCGAACGATTATACCGCAATGGTTCAGTTGACTGAAACGGCGCTGAACGACGGCGCTGATGTTCTGGCTGTTTGTGTGTCCGACACCGGTTTGTTTCAGGAAGTGCTTCAGCGTGCCAAGGATGCAGGAGTGACGCTGATTGGCGCAGCCGCCGGTCTGGAGGGATACACGTCCGCTCTGGTCGGAACGGACGCTGCCCAGCTGGGCGCGAATACGGCCGATACGCTGGTGAAATTGATGGGCGATAAGCCGATTCACGTTGCGGCCGGTCAGACGCTCCTCGCCAACGAGATGCAGAACGTTCAGGTTCAGTCCTTCATTGATCGTCTGGCTGAAATTCGCCCGGATGCGGTTGTTGTTGATCGATTTGAGAACAATTCCGTCGCTTCCACGGCGGCCGATAAGCTCTCCGCGCTCTACATTGCGAATCCCGAACTGAACGCCGTTGTTTCCTTTGACAGCTATGTCGGCATCGGCGCAGCCTCCTTCATCAGCGATTACGGCATCGAAGATGATTTCTACGGGCTTGGTATCGACGACGGCGCCGAGGTTCTGCTCTGTATCAAGAACGGCACGCTGGACGCCACCATTGCGCAGCAGTGGTATGAGATCGGCAAGCAGTGCGTGAAGGTCGCTGAGCAGGTTCGAAACGGCGAGGAAGTCGAATACAATCAGGGCATTCCGACGATCGCCATCCTGCCGGAAGATGTTGACGCGCATGCCGCTGAAGCCGGTATTTCGCTCGAATAATCGGACGGAATCAATCCATTCGGATGTCTGAGAAACGGATGTAGACAGACAACGGCCCGCGTAAGGCCTCTTGGGCGGCCCGCGGGCCGTTATTCTTGCAATAAGGGGAGCGAACACATGCCTAACAAATCAAAAAAGAATGTTTTTAAGATCGTTTTATCGCAGAAAGAAGCGGGCGCAGCCATTCCGCTGATCATCCTGATGGTCATTGTGAGCTTTGTCAATAAAAACTTCTTTGGCCTCAACAATTTGATGGATGTTCTCCGCACGGCGTCCTTCTGGATCATGATTGCCGTGCCCATGACTTTCCTGCTCTGCGCCGGCGGCATCGACCTGTCTCTGGGTGCTGCAACCAGCTTCGGCGGCGTTGTCTGCGGCAAGGCGCTTAAAGCCGGATGCAGCATTCCGGTGGCGATTCTGCTGGCGCTTGCGGTCGGCCTGCTGATTGGCTTGATGAACGGCGTATGCATCGTAAAATTCAAGCTGCCGGGCTTTATTCTTACGCTGGGCACGCAGTATTGCCTCAACGGCATCATCAACGTGTGGACGAGCGGCCTTTCCATCTCCAACTTTGCAAAGGAGTATACCCGAATCGGCCAGCTCCGCATTGGCAAGGTGGTTCCGATTCCGATTGTTTACGCCGTCATCATCGCGTTGATCGGTCATATCATCCTCACACGATCGAAATTAGGAAGAAAAATTCTGGCGGTCGGCGGCAATGAGGAAACCTCGAGACTGGCGGGTATCAATGTGGATAAAATGAAGATTTTGACCTATGTGTTCGTCTCCGTGATGGCCTGCTTTGCCGGTGTGATTTACGGCGCGCGCTTCGCGACCGTCCAGCCGGCGATTGGCACGGGCTCTGAAATGAACATCATCGCGGCGGTTATCGTCGGCGGCACATCCATGATGGGCGGCGTCGGAACCATCGTCGGCACGGTGATCGGCTCTGTTCTGATGGCGATGATCACAAATGTTCTGATCATGCTCGGCGTTTCCGCCTATTGGCAGGCATTTGTCTTCGGTTTCATTCTGATTGTCTCGCTGTTCATCGATCGCTATCGCCAGCGCAGCTTGAATGCGTGAGTGTGACATGAAAAAAAGGAGATGAGAGAATGAGCGAAGTCGTCCTGGAGATGAAAAACGTTACGAAACGCTTTCCCGGCGTTATTGCATTGAAGGAAGTTTCCATAGCCGTTGAAAAGGGCGAAGTGATGGCCATCTGCGGCGAAAACGGCGCAGGAAAGTCCACGCTGATGAAGGTTCTCTCCGGCAGCTATTCACATAAGGAATACGAGGGCGAAATTTGGATTAACGGGAAGCGCGAAGAATTTTCCTGCATTTCAGACGCTGAAAGATGCGGGATTGAAATGGTCTATCAGGAATTGAACATGATTCTGGTGGCGAGCGTTGCCGAAAACCTGTATGTTGGAAATCTTCCGGGAAACGGTGCGTTTGTTGACTGGAAGAAGCTGTATGCCGATACCCGGAAGATTCTTGAATCGGTTGACATGGGGCATATTGATCCCAGAACGCCGGCCGGCATGCTCAACAGCGGTCAACTCCAGATGCTGGCCATCATGCGCGCCGTGATCAAAAAGCCGAAAATCATTGTGCTGGACGAGCCGACGTCCTCCCTGACGGACAATGAAACGGAAACGCTGTTCCGAATGATTCGTCAGTTGAAGAAATCGGGCGTGGCGACCCTGTTTATTACGCATAAACTGGATGAAGTCTATCGCATGGCAGACCGCGTGACGGTGATGCGCGACGGCGCTTTCATATCGGTGAATTTGATTTCCGATGTGACCGAAAACGATCTGGTGGAGCAGATGGTCGGCCGCAAGGTTGAAAACCAGTACCCGAAGATTCATGTAGATCAGGGCGAAGAAATCCTTCGGGTGGAACATCTGAGCGTTCCGCACCCGAATATCAAGGGCAAGAACATCGTTGACGATATCGGTTTTACGCTGCATAAAGGCGAAATTCTGGGGTTCGGCGGTCTGGTTGGCGCAGGCAGAAGTGAATCGCTCGGCGCGATATTCGGCCAGACGGACAAGGGCGTAAAAAAACAGGTCTTTGTCGAAGGAAAAGAAGTGAATATCCATTCCCCGGGCGACGCAATCAAGCAAGGATTGGGTTTCCTGACGGAAGAAAGGCGCAAATCCGGATTTATTCCCGTGTTCTCCATCTGCCACAATCTCACGCTTTGCATGCTGGATAAACTGCCCGGCGGTGCGCTGATCAATAAAAAATCCGAAGATGAAATCGCGCAGAAAATATTTAACAGGCTTCGCGTTAAAGCGCCTTCTATAAGGACGCAGATCATCAACCTGTCCGGCGGCAATCAGCAAAAAGTGGTTCTGGGCAAATGGCTCTTGGATACGCCTAAAATTCTGATTATGGATGAACCGACGAAGGGCATCGACGTCGGCGCGAAGGCGGAAATCTATACCATTATGGGTGAGCTGGCGCAGCAGGGCATGGCGATTGTGCTGATTTCTTCGGATATGAGCGAGCTGTGCGCGATGAGCGACCGCTGTCTGGTGCTCAGCAACGGAAAAATCACGGGCGAATTTGTCGGAGAGGATATTACGCAGGAGAATGTGATGCGCGCTGCAATCGCGTCGTGAGGTAGAACGCCATGGTAAACAGACAGGTGCTGAAAAACCAGCGGCTGGAAGTGACGATTCGCCTGCCCGGCAGTCAGCCGGAAAGCGAACGATTTGACAGCAGCTGCGTCGTAGAACAGGTCTTGCTGGACGGAGAGCATACGTTCTGTCAGCCGGAACAAAAAATTGCTTCGAGGGTAACCTGTTGGGGATTCGGGCTGAATGCCGAATTTGATATGAACGACGTGGCCCGCAAAGCGCGGAAAGGGGAGCTTTTCCCCAAACCGGGCGTGGGATTGATGACGCAGATTGAGGATAACCGGCCCTACGACATGTGGAAGCACTATGAGATTGCGCGCTATCCCAAGAAATGGGTCTGCGGACCGGACTGGATTGAATTCACGGAGGAACAGCCGGAATGTCTGGGTGTTTCGCTGAAAATTACCCGTCGATTGAGCTTGCGGGAAAACGAAATTCACCTGCAAACGGAAATCCGGAATACGGGTTCAGTCCGCGCGGAATTTTCCGAGTATCAACACAATTTTGTGGCGATTGACGATCTGCCTGTTCAAAAAGGCTATCGTTTGGAAATTCCTTTTGACCAAACCATAGACCAACTGCCGGAACGGTTTGTTCTTCAGTCGGATTATACGGCACGCGCGGAAAGCAGCGTTCGCGTAGAGGGGCAGACGGTGATTTGGACGGACGGTATGGACGGAAAAGCCTATCACAAAACAACGCCGGCCGAGAAAATTGCGGATCTGCCGTCTTATAGCTGGAGGCTTTTCCGCGACGATTGTGCCGTATCCATTCAGGAAAAGATGGATTTCAAACCCTGGAGGCTGGTGCTGTGGGGCATAGAGCACTGCATCTGCCCCGAAGTTTATTGCAGAATTTGCGTGAATCCGGGGGAAACGCAGACGTATACAAGACAATGGATTTTTGAATCATAACGGAGGAACAACATGAGCAAAAAGGCAATCGTAACCGGTGCGAGCCGCGGAATCGGAAAAGGCATCGCGATGTGCCTGGCCGCAGAGGGATATGATCTGGCGATTTCATATGCCAGCAAAAAAGAAGAAGCGGAGAAGGTCGCGGAACAAATTCGCGAAACCTACCATACGCGGTGCCTGATCTATCAGGCTGCGCTTCAGGAAAAAGGCGCGGGCAAAGCCCTCTTTGATCGAGCCGTGGCGGATCTCGGTGGATTGGATCTGCTGGTCAACAACGCCGGATTGACGATTTTCGAATCGCTTCAGGAAATCAAGGAAGAAACGCTGGATTTGCTGATCAATCTGGATTTCAAAAACTATATTTTGATGATGAGGGAAGCTGCCAACTATATGATTGCCAGCGGAACCAAGGGAAACATTATCAATATTACATCCTCGCGCGGCGAACAGTCTTATCCGGAGGATGGCCTGTACGGCGGCCTGAAGGCCGGATTGAATCGTGCCATCTGTTCTTTTGCGCTGGATGTGTCTCAATACGGAATACGCATCAACAACGTCGCGCCGGGCGCGATTCGCATCCGAACGAGAGAGGAACTGATCGAAGGCGGAAACGTCGCGATGGCGGATTTCTGGGATGAGCTTGGAAACCGCATTGCGCTTGGTCGCTCTGGTTTGCCGGAAGACATTGGCCACGCAGTCGCATTTCTCGCTTCGGATAAAGCATCGTATATCACGGGAACGACGCTCCGCGTGGACGGCGGCCTGATTCTGCCCGGCATGCCGGAAATGATTACGGAAGGGCTAAAGCCGGGAGAATGGCGTTCTGTGGCAAAGCCTGTAAAAAACAAGGGATTTTCGTTGTAAGGCGACAGAAACGGATAAAAAGAGAGGGAATTATATGATTACAATCAGAGACATTCGAACGATTGTTACGGCTCCCAGAGGCACTGAGCTGGTCGTGGTCAAGGTTGAAACGTCGGAACCCGGCCTTTACGGCGTTGGCTGTGCGACGTTTACGCAGCGCTGGAGTGCCGTTGTGACTGCGGTTAACGATTTCTTGAAGCCGCTTCTCGTCGGCAAGGCAGTGAACCAGATCAATGACCTGTGGCAGTACATGATGAGCTTTTCGTATTGGCGGAACGGCCCCGTTCTGAACAACGCGATAGCTGGTGTGGATGAAGCCCTGTGGGACATCAAGGGAAAGATGGCAGGAATGCCCGTATATGAATTGCTTGGCGGAAAGTGCAGGGAAGGCGTCGCCGCGTATCGACATGCGGACGGGCGAAACTTTGAAGAAGTCGAGCAGTGCATCCAAAACTATCTGGATCAGGGCTATCGTTATATTCGCGTTCACTGCAACACGTATGGCGGAAATATGGGGATCATGAACAACACAAGCGGGTTGCAGTCTTCTAGCGCAAATGCATATACCATGCACAAAACGGAAAACGCACCTGAAGGCGCGTATTATGATCCGGCGCAATATATGCGCAACACCGTCGAGCTTATCGATCATATGCGCGGGAAGTTTGGTTATCAGGTGGAGTTCATGCATGACATCCACGAAAGGCTTACGGGCATTCAGGCGTTGCAGCTGGCTAAGGACTTGGAGCCGTACAAGCTGTTCTTCCTTGAGGACGCGCTTCAGCCCGAACAAGGCGAATGGTTCGAATATATCAGGAAGCAGACTGCGGTGCCTCTGGCGATGGGCGAGCTGTTCGTAAACCCGATGGAGTATAAGCGGCTCATTGAAAAGCGGTATATTGACTACATTCGCTGCCATATTTCGATGATCGGCGGTTTGACGCCCGCCATCAAACTGGCGCATTTTGCGGATGTATATGGTGTGCGCACGGCGTGGCACGGCCCGTTCGATCTGTCTGCGATTGGCGCGGCGGCACAGATTCATCTGGATTTGGTTTCTCCGAATTTCGGCGTCCAGGAATTCTCGGGTTTTACGCCGGAAGAGCGAGAGGTCTTCCCCGGCGCGCCGGAAGCAAGAAACGGGTATATCTATTTGAACGACAAACCGGGATTGGGCGTAGATATCGACGAGGAAGCGGCGAAAAAGTATCCGCCGACATTCAGAGATAATTTCTGGCTGAAATGCCGGCTGCCGGACGGCACCTGCGTCAGGGCATAACAACAACAGGGCGGACGCTGCTGGATTGAAGCAGCGCCTGCCTTTTGGAATTCAAGGAGGAAAATCCATGAAGCAATTTCTAATCGGAAGCTATGCGCCGGAAGGAGAACCCAGCATTTTCGGTGTGGAATTGGATGAAGAGAAGCAAAAGCTCCGTCTGCTGTGGGAAGATGGACAGGTTCAGAATCCGTCCTTTCTTTATCTGCATCCGAATTGCCATGTTCTGTACGCGGTTGAAGAGCGTGTGCCGAACGGCGGCCTTGCGGTTATGATCAAAACAGAAGAAGGGTGGCTTTTGAAAGAAAGGCTTTTAGCCGGAAGCGCTCCTTGTCATTTGGAAATGACGCCCGACGCACGATATCTTCTGGTCAGCAACTACATGGATGGAACGATTGGCGTATATCGGGCGGATGAAAGCGGAATGAATGTGGTTCAAACGGATTTGGTTCGTCATCAAGGCAAGGGCGTAAATCCGACGCGGCAGGAAGGTCCCCATGTTCATTCGTGTCTCGTGATTGGCGAAAAGATATATTCTGCGGATTTGGGGCTGGATACGATTTTCGTGTATGAACTCAATCCGGCTGACGGAAAACTGGGGGAATGTGGTCAGATTCATATGCCGGATGGATGCGGCGTTCGTCATTTGGCGCATCAACCCGGTTCGCCGTATCTGTATGCCAATGCGGAAATGGGCGGCGATGTTTTCGTTATCGACCTGCAGGATGGACAGATCAAACAAACGCATCGGGTCGTACCGGCGGATTTTTCAGAAGCGTTCCGAACAAGCGCCATCAAAATCAGCAAAGGATATGTCTGTGTGAGCAGCAGAGAATGCAATGTGTTGGCCATCATGAAGATTCAAAACGATGGAATGCTGGAGGCGCCTTCCATTTACCCATATGCGCAAAAAACGCCGAGGGATATTTTCTTTGATGAAAAATATGTGATTACCACCGACGAAGGAAGCAAGAGCCTGACGTTGCTTTCTTTGGATGAGCATATGCGGATAAGCCAGCGCGATCGGCTCTTGCTTGGAAATGCAATGCCGACATGCATCCAGCCGGTCTAAATTGCGCATTGCCGCAAGCAGAGGAGAGTATCCTGCGGCAGCGTGATCGTTTTTCTTATTATATATACATAGGGGCTGTCAAACGGATTTGGCGGCTCCTTTTCCGTATATCAGAGAACATATGGAATCTTTGATGTAATCGAGGCTAAAGAAAACGGATGAAATAATCGGCGAGATTGTTGTCAAACCAGGGGCGGACGCGATTGAACTCGGGTATACGTTTTCCTATAGATATCACAGGCGTGGATATGCGTTTGAGGCACTCACGGTGCTTATCGACCAGCTCTATCGAATGGCACCTGATCGAGCGTTTATCAGCTCTGTAGAACTGCAGAATATCGCAAGCATGGGATTGCTTCGGAAACTGGAATATCGGGATATGGATTATGTTCCGGAGATAGAATCACAGATGTTTGGAAAATGGACAAATTAGCTGAAAAGAAGAGTGAAGTCGCCTGATCAAATCGGGTGGCTTTTTTGATAAAAAGAAAATTGCTCGTTATTTGGATTTGTATGTAAAAGCTTGATTTTGATAAGCTAGCTTGGGAATATAGAGGACTTTAGGTCGTTTTTTGCGGGAAGGAAGAGATTGTTTGGCAACAACACGATTGATGCCTTTACATACCGGCAAGAGACAGACTGCCGGGGATGCGATTAAACGCGCGCTCGGCTACATCAAAGACCCGATGAAAACCGAAAACGGCATATTGGTGACAAGCTATGGCTGCACACCGCAGACGGCGGAAGCGGAGTTTATGCTGATGCGGCGGGAGTATCTGACCATTACAGGGCGAAGGCGCGGCAAAGACGATGTGCTTGCCTATCATTTAAGACAGTCTTTCAAGCCGGGTGAGATTACGCCGGAGGAAGCAAATCGAATTGGCTGCGAACTGGCAAAGCGGTTTACACATGGAAATCATGCTTTCATTGTGGCAACTCACACCAATACTTCAAGTGTACAGCATGTATTATGTAAAGGAAGGTTTTAACCATCTTCCTTAAACTGCATGTCGTTCCGCGAAAACCGAATACAAAAAGCAGTTATGGGAGAAGAAAAAATCTTCAAGTCCACAACTGCTTTTTGTGTTTGAAAGGAGATTTGTATGAAACTGACCTATCATCGCTGCGGCGACTATCTGCTTCCCGCCCTGACCATTCCGGATGAATCTGTAACGCTTGGAAAGTATGGCAGGATGCGCAAGACGTATCTTAAAGAGCATAAGCCCATTCTGTACAATACCCTGCTGCTTTCCGGCAAACTGACGGAACACCTTGTCGGCGTGGATGCCGAGTGCCGGGAACGCCTTGAAACCCTCCTGCCGCAGATGATGCGGCAGGAAGGGGTTGACGAAGCACTCAAAGCACGCAACCAGATGGAATGGGTGCGCAGGATGAACAGCATCCAGAACCGAGCAGAAGAAATCCTGCTGAACGAACTGGTTTACGATTAAACCACAAAGTCGGGGTCATGCAGCCGCTTTCTCCCTGCCCTGTGCGGCCAAATTCTCACGAATATGGCGCAGGGCTTCATCTTCGATGCGCCTTGCCTGGCTGATGCTTAACCCGTAGTCCCTCGCCGCTGCTGCCAGTGCGCATGGCTCGCCATCGAAACCAAACCGATGGCGAACCCATGCGGCATCGCGAAGCGACGAGCGATTCATTGCGTCATAGAGTGCAAGCAGCTTTTCCTTGTCCAGATAGAGCTGTTCGGGGTTTTTATGATAGATATCCAGACTTAGAGCAGGATTATCGGATTGCATGGCTTCAACTGCCGCCTGGTTTTCTTCCAGCGAAACCGTATTGATTTCGGGATGTGTTTGCCGAAGGGCGTCGAGCATTGCGGTGCAAACGACTACGGCAGCATACGTCAGGAATTTCCCCTTTTCCGGCACGTAGCGCTCTGCGGCGTGAAGCAGAGCGATTCGACCCTCCTGCTCGTAATCGTCACAGTTCAGAACTGCGCTGCCGTATCGTTTTTCAAATTGAATCGCAGCTGAGCGAATAAACATCGTATTCCGCTCAATTAACTGGGCACATGCTTCATGATTTCCGTTCTAAATCATCAGGCAAAGGGTTTCGTTCGTGATGGGCGTTCATCTCCATTTGGATATTGTAGGTGGTGTTCATGTAATTCCAGATCGCCTGTTTGAGCTGATCGGTTGCTTCGCCCAATTCAGCCTGATATTCTTCTGGAACAGTGATTTGGTTCAGCGCCGCCGAGAGCATCCCCATGATGCCTTCGGGTCTGAGTTGCAGACCGTTTTTCTGGCGCGGAAGCGCCTTCGTGATTTCGCTGAGCTTCTGTTTGGTCAGCGCCGCGGTTTGTTTGACACGTTCCGGTCCATCCTGCTTCATTTCAGCGAGAATCTGGCGGAAGTTGCGCGTGATGTTCTCAACTTCATCCGCATAGACCGGGCGCTTGAGCGACTGCGCTTCCTGCACAACTTCACGAACGGCGGGCATATCCTCAGGGTTAGCCTGACCATGTTTCAACATGAGGCTGCTCATGGAGTTGTACATTTGATTCTGCGCGGCAACGCCGGAAGCCAGAACGCCCTCCTGATAGAGCGCGATCTGGCGGGTCAGCTCCGCGAATTTCGGATTTTCCAAAAGCTGGCAGACCACAGAATGGTTCAGCTTGCCCTGATGGAGATTGGCAGCTGCTTCCACAGACAGCCCCAGACGCTCGATGTCATATCCTTTACGGGAAGGAATATCCGTCAGTCCCAGCAGAAAATCCGTCGAAACTTCAAAGTAATTCGCGATGGCGACAAGATTTTTACTGGACAGTTTGCTTGTTTTTTCAGCCATTACGCGGCTCAATGTGCTTTTGTCCATACCGACAGCCTGCGCCAGCTCAACCTGCGTGATGTTTCGGCTTCTGCACAGGTCGCGGATTCTGTCCATTGTATTTCCGGGAAGCCATTTTTCCTGCATCCATTCATCCTCCTGAGTTTTTTCTTTGATCGTATCATATCAGACTCGAATAGCCAAGTCAAATCTGTTGCATTTTTGCATCGGAAAAGCCGACAAAACCGAAGCAGTTGAAAAAATGCCGCTTTTCAGACGATTTCCCATTTTTCCCCGTATATTCAGACAGTGCGTAAAAATGTTCTTTTACACCCTTCAAGACCGAAAAAATGTGTGAAGGAGGAATTTTATTGAAGGAAAATCTGATTACGGCGCTGTACGAGCGCCTGTCCCGCGACGATGACCTCGACGGGGAAAGCAACTCCATCGTGAACCAGAAGCTCTATCTGCAAAATTACGCCGACGAGCATGGCTTCACCAATTGCAAGCACTATACGGACGACGGATGGAGCGGCGGCAATTTCGACCGCCCCGGCTGGAAAAGTCTGATTGCCGACGTGGAAGCCGGAAAGGTTGGCGTGATTCTGGCGAAGGATATGAGCCGAATCGGGCGCAACTATCTTGAAACAGGATTTTATACGGAAGTGGTGTTTCGCAAGCACAATGTCCGATTTATCGCCATCGCCAACGGCGTGGATAACGATCATCCCGAAACGGGCGAATTTGTGCCGTTCCTGAACATCATGAACGAATGGTATCTGAAAGACCAGTCCAAGAAAGTTGCGGCGGCTTATCAGCTGCGCGGCAAATCCGGCTTACCCACCAACAACAACTGCTTATATGGCTACCGAAAAGACCCGGACATCAAGCACCACTGGCTGGTTGACGAGGAAGCGGCGGCGATTGTCCGCAGAATCTATCAGATGGCTTGCGAGGGACACGGGCCGTCTGAAATTGCACGGATTCTGACGAAGGAGAAAGTGGACAATCCCGGCTACTACTATACGAAACACGCCTGCGGGATGCGCAGCGACTATACAAAAGAAGCCCATGCGCACGACTGGAACAGTTTGACAATCAGCAGAATTTTGACTCATCAGGAGTATTTGGGACATACGGTCAATTTTCGTTCCGGAAAACGATACTACAAGGATAAACGACGCGCCAACCCGCCGGAAAAGCTGCTGATCTTCGAGAATACCCATGAACCCATTGTAACGAAAGAAACCTGGGAGCTTGCCCAATGCGCGCTGAAAAGCATAAAGCGGACAGATACGCTGGGCGTGGCGAATCCGTTGACAGGTCTGGTTTACTGCGCAGAGTGCGGGCAAAGGCTGTATAACCATCGGCATGGAGCGAAAGATGCGCAAGGCGTATTCAAAAGCGATTCCTACAACTGCTCGACCTATATGCTGTCCCGAAAACGGGAAACGAGAGAATGCGTTTCCCATCAGGTAGCTACAAAAGCATTGCGGGAACTGATTTTGAAAACCATTCAGACCGTCAGCCACTATGCCCTCTCCAATGAAGTCGAGTTTGCACGCAAAGTTCGGGAAGCGTCTGAATTACAGCAGGCACAGGCGGCAAAAGAAACGAAAGCCAGAATCCGCAAGGCGCAGAAACGCTGTAAGGAACTGGATGTGCTGATTCAGAAGCTGTATGAATCGTATGCGCTTGAAAAGATTTCTGAAAAGCGTTTTGATGATTTTCTTGCGGCGTATGAGAAAGAACAGGCTGAATTGAAAGCCGTTTTGGAAACGGATACGGAGGAACTTCGGGCGTATGAAGTCGATTCCGATAACATCGCTTCTTTTCTCAAACTTGCCAGAAAATACAGGGAAGCCGATGAACTGACCACGCCCATGATCTATGCGTTTGTTGAAAAAATCATCGTCCATGCGCCGGAAAAAATCGACGGAGAGCGGCACATGCAGATCGACATCTATTTGAAATTCATCGGCAATTTTCAGGTGCCGCAGGACGAGCCGACGGCAGAAGAAATGGCAGAGGAAGAAAAGCAGAAACAGCGGCGTGCGAAGAATCGGGAAAAAGTCGCCCGCTGCATGGAGAGAAAGAAATTGAAAGACGCACAGGAGAAGGAGGATGCAGCCCATGAAAATGACAGCGCTGTATGAGCGTATATCCCGCGAGGACAGAAACGAAGGAGAGTCCTTTTCGATTCTTCGGCAGAAGGAATATCTTGAAGCCTATGCCGCCACAAACGGCTTTGAAAACTGCCGGCATTATACGGACGACGGATTCAGCGGACGAAACTTTGAACGTCCGGGCTGGCAGCAGATGATGACGGATATTGACAGCGGGAAAATCGGAACGGTACTGGTCAAAGACATGAGCCGCGTCGGGCGTGATTACCTGCAAACGGGCTTTTATACCGAAATTTATTTCAGAGAGAAAGATGTGCGGTTTATCGCCATTGACAGTCATGTGGACAACAGCTGTTCCGACAGCTTGGAGTTTGCGCCCATGCTGAATGTTCTGAACGAAATGTATCTGCATGATCTATCCAAGAAAGTCAATATCGGGTTTCGAGCAAAAGGAATGTCGGGGCAATCGCTTACGTCAACGCCGCTGTTCGGCTATAAGCGAGATCCCGAAGATAAGAACCATTGGGTGATTGAACCTGAAACCGCCGAGATTGTGCGGCGGATTTTTGAACTGGCGGCGACAGGAATGAACCCGCATCGCATTGCCAAAACCTTACAGACAGAGCGGAAAATTACACCGAGTACATATTTCCGCAGATCGGATATGGGCAACCGATATCACGCCAGAAGGCAGGAAACAGGCGACTATGACTGGCACAGAGGGACGGTCATCAGTATTTTGAACAAGCGCGAGTATCTGGGCATGACGGTCAATTTCAAGACGTGTACGCCTTCTTACAAAGCCAAACAGGTTCAGAACCCGATAGAAAAGCAGGTGGTTTTTGAAAATACCCATGAAGCGATTGTGGACAGACAGGCATGGGAAAGAGCGCATGAAGCGTTTGAAAAGCCCAAAAGGGCTAAAGCGAAAAACGCCGACAGCAATTTTAAGGACTTTGTATTCTGCGCCCGATGCGGCGCGCCCATGAGCAATCTCCATCATGCGCAGCGCCTCAAAACCGGCACGATCTGTTACCATGACTTCTTTGTATGTTCCACTTATCGAAAGTCTGAGCATTTAGAAGAACGGCAATGTGTTCGAAACGCATTCAGCGCAAAAGCGCTTCGTCCGTTACTGAAAGAAACGATTCAAACGGTCAGCCGATACGCATTGACGAATCAGGAAGAATTCCTGACACGGCTGCAACGCGAAATCTTGACAGAGCAGCCGGAACAGACGAAACAGCTTAAAAAAGGGATTGCGGCAAAGAACAAAAGAGTGGCGGAACTTGACCGGCTTTTGAAAAAACTCTATGAGAATTATGCGCTTGAAAAAATCCCGGAGGAACGGTTCGATGCACTGTCTGCCGAGTATGAAAGCGAACAGACACAGCTTGAAAAAGCGGTTTTGGATGAACAGCGGCAGTTGGATGAAATTCAATCCGGCGAAGATAAGATTGAACGGTTTATGGCGCTTGTTGAGCGCTACCGCGACTGCACGGAATATTCCGATGAAGTGCTGCGTCAATTCGTGGAAAAAGTCATCGTCCATGAAACCGTGAAGGACGAGGACGGCGAGCGCTCCCGCGAGATTGAAGTGTATTTGAATTTCATCGGAAAGTTTGACGTTCCCGTGCAGCCCGTCGAGCTTTCGCCGGAAGAACAGAAACGTCAGGAGGCATTGAAAAAGCGAAGAATCCATCAAAGAAATAAACGTGCGCAGGCGCGTCAGGAGAGGATGAACGCACAGCTTAAAAGCGAATCCCCAATTTGAAACAGAGAACTGAACAGACAGAAAAGGCGATGCCCCGTTTTTCATCGGGCTGCATCGCCTTTTGTGTTGAGCGGAAAGGAGCGCCTATGACCGAAAAACGTACTCCCATTTTTACCTTTACCCAGCGGATTGGCAACACCAATTTTACCGTTCGTGCATATTGCGACGACGATATCGCCGTGACTTACGAGGACAAGCTGCTGGAGCTGATCCGCAGCGGCGTGTTGCAGGCGGATGCTTCCGAAAAGCCGGAAGAACCGCCCGCCGAACACGCGGCATAATCCCAAAACCACGAACTGATTTTCATACAGGGAGGAATGTTCAATGGCGTCTGAACGAATCGAAAAACTGCTTGCGATGCAGCAGAAAGCCGAAGCGCAGAAACGAAAAGCTGAGCAGCAGCTCAGGGCGGCGAAACACAAAATCTCCATCCAGCGAAACAAGGAACGAACGCATCGTCTCTGCGAACGCGGCGGGCATTTGGAGCATTATCTGCCCAATCCAGAACTGCTGACGGATGAAGATGTGTTCCTGCTGATCGACTATTTCTTTTCTTCTCCCCGTGTGCGCGAGCTGGTGGAACAGATGACCGCCAGCCGACGCGGGGAGCTTCCGCAAAGCCCGAAGGAGCTGATCGACGCAGCCGTGCAGCGTATGCCGAAACCAATCATGCAAGACATAGTTTGGAGCAAAGAGAACGAGGACGACACAGAGAGCGACGGAAGCAGCCCCTCCCCGTGAGTGGGCGCACTTATACGCATCTTCGATGCGCCGTGCGTTCTCCGAAGGCCCCTGCGG
>OGDN01002160.1_pt1 | contig 26920 bp, 30 predicted proteins | sample 1570271 | NCBI WGS metagenome assembly OGDN01 (sample SAMEA4384481, study PRJEB24528) | human gut metagenome | reverse complement strand
TGATCAACGATGCAAAGGTGAGAAGATAGAAGGGCATAAACAAAGAAAACAGCCCAAAGAAGGCTGTTTTCTGAGAATGATTTATAAGTAATTTATTTACTATGAGTTATGAGAACACACACATAAACAAATTCACAAGAAATTCTATTTAGCCAAAAAATCATCAGGAGTATAAACTGGAATTTCCGACATCCTATAATCTTTTGTGTTTCTAGTGACAATACAATCAACATTAGCAGAAAAAGCTGTATAATATTGCACAGCATCTTCAAAATCCGAAAAATCAGACTTTATTGCATTTGCAATATCCTCCTCATCTGTAGAAACGACTGTCATTAAAGAACGAAGTTTTTCCAATAAATCTAAAAGCCGTCTATGTTCACATTGCCTATGCAAAACATAATAAATAGTAGTAAATGACAACGCAGCCACACACAACTCAACATCGGATGTCTCACTTAGATAGAATATTTGCTTGGCTTTCCCACCAAAGGGTTCTCTATTAGATAAATAATCAATTACAATATTTGTATCAAGGAATACCTTCATATCTATAAATATTTCGTTCTAACGGTATCCTCTAATTCCTTTTTATAATCAAAATCAGCAGGTAGATGAACTGCACCACACAATTGATCTATAACAAAACGTCTTGATACGTTCTCTTTTTTAGCAGACAAGTGATTACCCAATACGAGGTTCCATCCCATCTTTTTTACTAACTCTTTAAAAAAAGCGACATCTGACGATGGAACCTCCACAGAAATTCTCTGTGCCACAGCTTCCTGCTTATTATATGCCATCATTGGTTCATTCGCCAACTGTTCAGGAATATCTTGCTTTTTATAAGGCTTCACTTTACTCATAACTTTCTATTATTATACAAAGGAAGCTATTTTGATTGAGAAATACAAATCATCAACAAGCTTTCTTCTATAAATAAAAAATGCCGAAATCATATAGAGATAGTTACGGATTTTCTTTGGCGTTCAATCTATTATCATTATTATGCATTTAATAAGTTCGTAGTACTATTTCAAATGCTTCCGCATAATTCACCCCCCATTGACTACCCCTGACTGCAGCCAATCCATAGATATATTCAGCAGAACGTGGATGCGGATAAGGACGCATCACACCTCTGTACATAGACAATGCTTTTATTTTAGCATCAATCCCCTCTTTTTCCACTTCTACATAACAATTTGGACGAAACAAATTCATAGCACTGTTAATGGCCCATTCCGAACATGACGGAACTTCCATATACCAAAACTCCTTGATACGTCTAACCTCCGGTCTGCGCTGGAATAGGCGAATTGCCTCCTGACATGCCATTGAAGTCTGTAAGTGGTCGTTGTTTGTATCAGCAGGATGATGTGTGATTACTACATCCGGTTCGCTCTCCTTGATGGCAGACTCAATGAACTGTACCAGTTTCAGGTGAGACACTGTGTTCATTTCGATATTCGGGAAAGTTCCCTCATAAATCCTGTTCACCCCAAGAAACTTATTCGATGCATTCGTATCATCCTCAAGTTCATTGTCCTCCGGACGGAATGCACGTGCCTTTGCCTCTGTACACATAATGCACACATCAATAATATCGCCATTATGCGACCATTTCCACATCGAAGCACCTGCTCCAAGAGTTTCATCGTCAGGGTGAGCAACTACAAGTAAGTATTTCATAAGATTTTAGTTTTAGTATTAAATAAAAATTCATCAAATCATGCAATTTGTGATCAACACGAATCACACTGTCTTCGAATACTCCACCAACTTATCATGCATCCACTGTGGATACTTGCCACAGGCCGTATAAGTAATGGCAAGAACAGTCCAGATGATAAGCTTGATGTCACCAAAAAACGAAGCATGTTTTACATAATACACATCAAGCTTCAGCCGGATAGGCAACACCTTCTCATTGTACTCATCCTCATTCGGGAATTGGTCACCATAGATGTAATCCCAAAGGCTCGACTGACTTGTAAGTCCACATGGAACAGTAGAAGCAATGACATTCGCACCACCGCGAGTAATCTCCACCTGATCCACAGCAGCCGGACGGGGACCGACTATCGACATCGTACCATTCAAAATGTTGATTAACTGAGGTAGTTCATCTATTTTCAGTCTCCTCATCACCTTTCCCCACCAAAAAATACGGTCCTGATCAGGGCGTAAAGAAACCTCACTCGCTCCACGTGCCACACGCATTGAGCGAAACTTCCACATTTTGAACTTCTTATTATCCTTACCTACCCGATTGGCAAAATAGAATAACGTTCCCGGGTCACTAATCTCTGTAAAAATGATGGAAAGAAACCAAATCGGAGATGTACCGATGATACCCAAAAGTGCACAGATAAAATCAAAAAGACGTTTAATTAACTTATACATGGCTATTTTTACTGTAAACATTAAAGTAATCCATAGAGCATCTGCCACTCCTGAGCGGTAGGAACACATGTGAAAGCAAATCTCGATTACCTATCTCAACCTGTATCAATTCAAAAAACAACCGCATTCGCTTATTTCATCTTCTTCCTTGGTTCAATACCCTTCAGACTTTCCTCAAATCCCACAATCTGGTACTCAAAATCGTACTTCGACATGGTAGGATCATAATATGATGAAGCAAACATTTTGTTTACAGGCTTGAGAAACTTAGCAGCAATCCATACACAAGGATTGAATAGTTTACTAATCCAAACCTTATGGTTATACTTTTCGGAAAAATATCGGATTACGTCTACAGTATCCACGAGCTCCTTGTTTTGAGGATAGAATGTTCCTTCACACAGGTTCAACATAATCTGTTTCACAAACTCGCAGAGATTATCGATGTAGAGCATGGAACGCTTATTATGCCAAGCTGGGAAAATAGGAGTCTTTTGAGCTAGCCAAACAAGACGAGGGAAGTTTCCCTTTCCGTTTGGACCATAAATCATGCAAGGACGAAGATTCGCCACTCTGAACGAGTCACATGCCAGCTCGTTCAAACCTTTTTCTGCCTGAAGTTTCGAGTCGCCATAGAAATCGTTAGGCTTTGGTTCTGTCTTCAATGTTACCACATGCTTCTTCAAGTCCTTGCTTGACTGATACACAATCTTTGAAGACATAAACACAAACTGCTTTACACCACATTCCTTTGCATGCCTAGCAATCTCGACAGTCAGATCTCTATTAACCTTATAGTACAATGGTGCCATCTCTGGCTTAGGATTAACATGAGCGATACCAGCAACATGAAATACTACATCATACTGACTGAAATTCGCTTGTCTCCAAGCATTATTCATCGTATCTACAGTATCCACGTGAAACTGCTCAGGTGTTTTCATTAACCATCTCTCCACAGATACACCAATATAACTATTGGCACCCGTTATCAATACTCGTATCATAATATTTGTCCATTTTCAACCTTATGTGAAACCTTACACATCGGAATAAGCACCTCATCCCATTTGCTGTCATAGTACATTTCATCTACTTGCTCAATGCCCATCTGCTTCAGGCATTTTATCTTTTCATAAAAGAATGGATGGCGGTCAATTCCCAAGATTCGCCCATTAGACGTCTTGAGCGTTGTACCTACCAACTTCACCTTCATGCCTTCAAAGATAGTCTCCAAGAAATACATAGATGAAGCAGAAAGCACTATCACCCGCTCATCCTTCTCAATATGTTCCTGAACTTTTGCAAATAACGGATTCAGCGGGAAGCGTTTTGCCTGTTCCCTACTTGAATTAGCAAACTCCTCCAAATCGGAATGGAATAGCAGTTTCAACATCTGCTCTTTCTCAAACTTTACAGAAGTTATCTTCAGTTTAGCAAGTACCTTCAGTAGATAGTAATAGATACGATAAACCTTCCGCCAGCCGGACATCTGCTCGTTGAATAACTCTTTCATACTATCCTTATACGAGAGCGTACCGTCGAAATCAAAAACAACAATCCTCATATTAGTGTCTGAAGAATCGTTTGATGTTCTTTATATTGAACAAGTTTGACAAGTTGAACAGAATTGCTGACCATCTGCTAGCGTACGACCAATTTATGAAACACGTATTCTCAAAGTTCCAAAAACCTTTGATACACCCTAACTTCTTAATATAGTTCAACACATCCACAGGGAAAAGCCATCGAATATATGTCTCCTCTGTTCGATAGTTGAACAAAGGGTTCTGATTCATGCAAAGGCGCACATAGTTTGAGAGCAGATTTCTACCGCTGAACTCAGACAACATAATACTACCCCAAACACGAGGGTTTGCCTCAATCACTTTGTATTTTCCAGTCCGCTCATCCAATAGGAACTCCAACATCACCAGCCCATTCCATCCAGCCTTATCCAAGATCTTCTTACCTTCGGCAATCAGTGGCAGATTGATACGTAGCTTTGATAAAACAGTTACGCCACCAGTAGGAGGAGAGGTTCGAATCCTTTGATGGCTATAAGCATCTATCATCTCTCCATTATGATACAAATAGAAAGTACCTTGCACATCATGACCATTTGGAATAAGTTCTTGCACAAGATAAGGCTTTTTACTTACCTCTTCCCGAATAGAGTCAGTATAGTCTTCCCATTTGTAAAGTCTATACTGCCCTTCGCTTCCAGAACCCACACAAGGTTTCAGTAATACAGGAAACTGTTCAGGTTTTAGGTTGTCAATCTCCTCTACCTTATAATGAATAGGAGCACTCAATTTGTTTTCTGAACAGAAATCATTCAAAACTTTCTTATCTCGGAACTGATGATACACCTCCACTTTAGGCAGAATATACACATAATTTTTCTGACCATATTTCTCTACGAACTTATAGAAGTGTGCTATCGTCTTCTCCTCTACAGGAACAAACACTATCTGATTATCGTTGTATTTATCTGCTATCGCACAAAAATCTTCCACACAAAGAACTACATCATCAGTCCTCAACATTTCGGCCTTCCCCCTGAAGATACGCTCCAAGTGCCGTTTTATAGACATAGTTCCTTCCGTATTACCACATATCATCGGCACATCAGGAAACGTATAGGTTAATATGGAAATAATGTCGAACGCCTTTCTAGTTTCGGCATTAGAGACTAGTATTCTATACATTAAGCATTCTTTCCGCTTTCTTTTCTACGCTTTATTTCTTCACGTTTTAATACAGGTATCACCTTCAGGAAGTTCCAACACCTACGCCATTGTTTTTGGGGCTCTTCAAAGAGTCTAATCAACCATATGAAACGTACGGTACCAATCTTAACTTTTGGTTCATTTAAAATTCCGGCATAATAGTTGAATGCCGCACCAATACCGAACATGACTCCCTGCTGCAAGAAAGGGAGTAACTTGCTCATGAAGATTTCCTGTTTAGGTGCACCCAAACTAACCCAGATAATATCAGGTTTCTCTTCGTTTATTTTTTGGGCAATTAATTCATAATCAAATTCATCAACTGACACAAAAGGCAACGGGTGATAAAGTAGCATTGAGTTATCCTTTCCATGCTCTTTCATTTTTTCCCTAATTAGTTTATAAGTCTCTTTCGTATTTCCAATGAGTATCTGCTTATAAGGCTTTTCTATGTATTCTGTAAAAACCGCTGGTCCATTAAATGCCGTATATTGTGTCCCATAAATATCATTGCACATTTTGGCAATATAACCTCCGTCACATGTATTGACTAATGCTCCACATACAATTTCTCTATACCATGGCTTCAGGTGTGTTTGTGAAAGTACATTACCATCAACCACACAAACATATCCCACCTTCTTATCAACAATTGCTTTATTAATTTCGTCTCGGAACTTGTCGTGATCAAATTCTAAGTGAATATTAAATATGTTCATATAACTTTGTCATATTGAATGAATATGGTAAACACTAGTTCTTACCATACTTTTTCTTCCAATAAGGAAAAAATGATGCTCCTTCTCCCTTTAGCCACTCAATCGTTTCTTTGACATTATCGGAAAGATTTTCATTTCTGACGCCAAACAAGTCAATTGTCTTATTTGTTGTGTCATACCAGTCCTCCATCATATTATTGAAACGAATAGAATACATTGGAAACTTGATACCGAGGGTTCCAAGTATATCTCCCAAAATAGCCACACCCCTCATGATCCATGTAGGAATATAATGTAGTTTAGATCCTCTAAGTTGCTTCACCCATTCCTCAAGCCATAATCTAGAATCAATAGGTAAGTCTCCCAAATAATAAGTTTGTTCATTAACTATATTTAGGTCTGCATTTATGATACCATCAATCTGATGGGTAAGATTTTTCACATAGGCATAAGTACGGACTGCAGGTTGCTTTATTGGATGAACATAAAGTCCCTTAGCTAACACTTTCCATAATTCATTAGGATATCTCATGTGCCAAGGTCCCCACACATTTGCAGGGCGAACAATAGTCCAGGCACATTGAAGATTAGAATGGCGAGTATCCTCTTCCATTATTTTTTTACTCAAACCATACGTTGTATGAGGAATATACTCATCATCCTTCGAAGGAAAAGGTATTGTAAGACTTTTATAAACATATTGAGTAGATGTCATTATCAGATGTCTCACACATGAATACTTTTTAACAATATCAATAATATTCTTGGAACCTTGTGTGTTTTCCGAATAGTCTTTTATATCAGTACTTAATGTATCTGTTCTAGCAGCCAAATGAATAACTACCGTTGGATGATACTTGCTAAAGGCCGACTCAAGATCAGCCATATTTACAATGTTTCCCTTCACCCAATAGTTTATCTGGTCTTTCTTAATAGGCTCTGCCTTATCCAAGCTAATAAAATCGTAACCCTTTTTCATAAAAAGGTCTATAAGATTAGTCCCAATAAAACCAGAACCTCCTGTGATAAAGATTCGATCTTCTTTAGTTATCATAATATAGTAATCTATTTAATTGAGAATAAAATTTTTCTTGAGATGTTATAAATACACCCTGGCATGCAATAAATAATAAAATACACCAACATCTTGCGTATATATCCCTTCTGATATGCGGCAAAATATTTACAATATGGTCTATATTTTCTTTTATCAGTAGAAGCACTCATTAGGATATAGCAGAAAAGCACAAACTTGTTATATTTTTCATTCCATACATGCAATCCATCATCAAATAACCCTTCTTTTTCCAAGTCTTTTGACATATTCGGCAAGCCAAGTAATGCATATATAGGCCAATCTTTTCCCCATGCACGTTTTGCTACTTTACGTTGTATACACAAAGGGAATTCCTCATACATTATATCCTTGCCCTTATTACCATAATAAAGGATTCCCATGAACTCGAACCCGTAATGCGAACTTGTATCAAATGATAAGCCTCTCTTCCAAACATCACGAGAACAAAGCATAGCCGACATAAATGTAGCACCCCAAAAATTGTCAGTAATAAATTGAGTTGAATATGTATATCGCTTGCATATGCCGTCGTAGCGATTTTCGTAGAGTGTTAATCCTTTTATTGAACAACCATCCTCATAGCCAACTATCCTATTAAAATAATACAATTCAATGTCCGGATTTGACTCGATTCTGTGAACAAGGTAACTAACTAGAAAAGGTGCTGGAATGTCGTCATCGCCCCACAAAATAAAATATTTTCCTTTGGAAAAATCTACCGTACGTTTGAAACTATCACCTAACGAGACTCTGTTGTCACATTCTTTGTATCGTATGAAATCGTACTGTAACACAAATCCCTTCATCACATCCGAAGTGTTGTCGTTACAAGCATTACTACATACAACCAATTCAACCTTTTCACTATTTATAGCAATTTGATCTATAAAATTTTCTATCGTAAATTTCAAAATGTCTGCGCGATTTAGTGTTGGAATCGCTATCGAAAGTAATTTTGATCTCATTTTTAGTATAAATCAATTGTGTCGGTTATTTTAATAGATGCCTCGAAACCAGTAAGCATCTTTAATTTCTTACCATCAAGAGCTAGATACTTCATACCAACATCTGCACGCTGAACGCTACCGAAACAACCTTCAGGAACTTGCTTACCCATTGCTTGGTGAATCAGAGTAACAATTTCTTTGACGGTAAGAGTCTCCTTACCCTCAATGTTATAGAGACCTGAAGGTAGGTCTTTCTCAAATGCCATTGCAAGCAAACGAGGAACGTCGTTCACGTGTACATATTGACGTGTCTGTTCGCCTGCAGTAAAGTGGAGTTCTTCACCATTACGGATAGCATTGATAACGTAAGGAATCAAACGCTTAGGATTCTCACCTGCTCCATAGATTGTAGGAATGTAGAAATGCCAGTGCTTGAATCCATGCTTATAGGAAGCAACGAACTTACTCAGCATACGCTTGCTAACGGTATAGTCATTAGAAGTAGGACAGAGTGATGTAAGAACGTCCTCTTCAGTAAAGAAGCGTTCTTCCTTGGTCTCACCCATTTCAAATACACTACCAAAAGTAACAAAGATTCCTTTATAATCAAGTTCCTTGAGTTTATTGCAGATGTTTACTGGGGTAGTAACATTCAGATTGTAAATCAAATTGAAGTCTTCTTGGAGATTGGCTTGAATACCAGCACCAATCGCATAAATGACAATATCAGAATCCATCAATCCTGAACAATCCATTTCTGTGTCCATCAGATTCATCTTATAGAAATTGTCATACTTATGTCTTACAGGTGTATCCAGTCCGTACATATCAAGAGCCCAATGCTCCTTATTTGCGTACTTTGCTATAGCTGTTGAGAGAAAACCATTGGTTCCCATTATTGAAATTTTCATATCTTATCCAATAAACTTATTAATCTCCTCCACACAGAGGTCGTACACATTTTCTGTTGTATATCGCTTGTACCAATCAGAGGTCAGTACAGCAGTCTGTTTTGCATTGAGACGTGGATACCATCCGAGGCGAGTCTTAGCCTTATTTATATTCAGCATCAGGAGACTCGCCTCATGGAGTTCGTCAGGATCCGATACATCCTTGAGCTCTCCAAAGCCAAAGTTCTCAATAATGGCAGATGCTACATCCCACACAGTCAGCACACTCTCTTGCTCAGGGCCAAAGTTCCAACCTTCACAATACTCAGTAGGGTTGTCCCACATCTTCTGAGACAGCAGCATATAACCTGAGAGAGGTTCCAGAACGTGTTCCCAAGGACGAACAGCCTTAGGCGAACGGATATCAATAATCTTGGTGGTTTCGAGTGCACGAATACAATCAGGAATGATACGGTCCTTTGCCCAATCACCACCACCGATTACATTACCTGCACGAGCAGACGCGAGAGAAACTGTATGCTTCTTACCGTAGCTCTCTGGATTAAAGAACGAACGACGCCAGCTCTGGATAGCTACCTCACAAGCGCCCTTCGAAGAAGAGTATGGGTCATAACCTCCAAATGAGTCTGTTTCTACATACCCCTCCAACTGCTCGCAGTTGTCATAACACTTGTCAGTTGTTATCATCACACCTGTTTTTACACTCTTAGTGGCACGAATTGCCTCCATTATGTGAATAGTGCCCATCACGTTCACTTCATAGGTCTCCACAGGAATCTCGTACGAGAGACGAACGAGTGGTTGAGCTGCAAGATGAAAAACGATCTCAGGCTGATTTTTAGCAAAGATATGCTTCATCATCTCGCCATCTCGAATATCGGCACGAATGTCAGCCTCAATCTTGTTACCGATACCAGAGAGCACGAAGTTATCTCGCTCTGAATATGGATCGAGACCCACACCTACTACTTTAGCTCCAAGTTCGTGGAGCCAAATACAAAGCCAAGAACCTTTGAAACCTGTGTGACCTGTTACAAGTACTTTCTTACCTTTAAAGAAACCATTATATATATCAATCATAATTCTATTTTTTTTCGATTGTGTATGCTATTGTATCTTTGGGATCATAGAGTTTGTCTGTATAAGCTAAAAGAATGAAATCCTTGTCGCCATTGTTTACAACCATATGAACTACATTATTAGGAATAAATACAGTTATAGCCTTCTCAAACGACATCTCAATATCCTTACGCTCATGTGTTTCCAAATCTTCTAATTTGAGAACAGCGCTACCGTCAATGATAGTGAACCACTCCACAGCTTCAGGATGATAGTGCCCCCCCCTTTCTTGCCCTGGTTTTCCCATGGTAAGATACACTTCCCCAGTATGTGAAGGAATACCCTCCTCAGTTCCAGTGATTACCTTCAAGAACCAACCTCTATCATCACTAATTAATCGACGTTGGATGATACGTACTTTATCAATTTGAGCCATAGTCTTAGATATTTCCTGTTACTTTACGAGCTTCAATAGAAGGAATCTGACGTTCCCACCGCTTCCAAGGCGCCTTATCTTGAGCTAAGAGATTCTCTAACATATTCTTCTCGCGGATATTATCCATACACTGCCAAAAGCCTTCGTGAATGTATGACATCAGCTCACCCATGTTTGCCAGTTCTACAAGAGTAGTTTTCTCAAACACGCAAGTATCACCATCGAGTAGGTCGAACACCTGAGGGTCAAGCACCATATAACCAGCATTGATAGGAGATCTATCGCTTACATTCTTCTCGCGGAACGAGCGAACCGAATTGTTTTCACTTATATCTAGAACCCCCTTGTCTTGTTCCATCTTTACAGCAGTAAGGGTAGCTAGTTTACCATGTTTTTTGTGAAACTCAATAAGTTTGTCTATCTCCACATCGCACACACCATCACCATACGTCATCAAAAAAGGTTCATTACCTACGTATTTCTGAATACGCTTAATACGGCCACCAGTCATTGTGTTATAACCTGTATCCACTACAGTTACCCTCCAAGGCTCTATATTGGTCTGGTGAACAGCCATCACGTTTTTACCATTGGTATAATCAAAAGTAACGTCAGAGTTATGGAGGAAGTAGTTAGCGAACCACTCCTTGATATACTCCTGCTTGTAACCAGCGCAAATGATAAACTCGGTATGGCCATAGTAGGCATACTCTTTCATAATGTGCCAAAGAATAGGCATGCCACCTATTTCAATCATTGGTTTTGGTTTAAACTGAGATTCCTCAGAAATGCGAGAACCGAAGCCACCGGCGAGAAGAACTACTTTCATATCTTGTATTGATTAAAACAAACTTTAATTAGGGTTTACTGAATTATAATTTTCTACAGTTTGCAAAATCACATGAAACTTCAAAATCCAACATTTTTTCTATTCATATAGATTTTTTACCATCAAACTTCTCGGAAAAACAGAAGTAACACTTCTTATAGTTCCTCAAATGGAGCATTAAATTATAAGATTTCCAACTGTGGTAGTCAATAAAAATGTAGCCATTTACGATACTGGTTCCAATCTTTCCACCAAACTCAACCTTAACGGACATGTGGTTGGAATATGCTGAGTATGCGGTTGTTGCATTGATGGACTCCGCTCATAAACATATTCTTTTGCTGACGATACATCTTGAGAAGCGTGATGAACAGCTTCTAGTCATAGGGGTTAAGGGTGGTAAACAATGGTTTCAACAGGAATTCACTCATATCATTGAAATATATTCACCAAGGTGTTTGCGCATCGTCGCAAACAAGGTTGGATTGAATACAGGGCGAGATGTGAATTCCTGAAGATCAAGCATGTAGTTACCTATAAGAATACTCATAGATAACCTGAATCGTTTCACGATCAGAAAGGTTCATCTTATGCTTTACAAGCAAGACATCTATGATTATCCGAGTGATCTTTACCTGCACCTCCATATCTGTTATTAAGACGGCTGTTGTAAATCTATTAAATCTTATCCCAAAATAGCAAATTGCCCAACTTTACCTTACATTACTCAGCAGACCTTAATTAAATGGTCCACGATTTACATCATAGACAGTACTTTTCTTAGGAATAATTCTACAAGGAATTCCAACTGCAATAGAATTATCGGGCACATCGCACATAACAACTGCATTTGCACCAACAGTAACATTGTTACCAATCTTTATGTTGCCTAGTACCTTTGCACCTGCTCCTAGTGTACAATTATCTCCAATAATTACTTGATCAAAATACGAATTCTTAACACCTATTGTTACTCCTTGGTGTATAGAAAAATTCTTTCCAATAATTGTTATTGGATTAATGACGATACCTCCAAAATGGTATATCCTCAATCCTGATCCAATTTGTGCACCACGAGGAATACTCACTCCCATAAAAATAGAAAAGAAAGCATATAAAGGAACGATGACTAAATTAAGCAGGAACTTTAATGGCAGTAACCACTTAGGCATCAATCTGATTCCACGAGCAGTTCTGTATAGCAACACTATAATGAATGAAGGTTCATTCCATTCGAAACGATTGTAAACAGGATTTACATAACGTTTTAAATCTTCTATCAATGTCATATTTATGATTTTTTTAATTGCTTTGTAGACTCTATATAATCTTCAAAAATAATTATTGTAATCAAACAGAACAGATTTATGAAGGCAAATATTCCATTGTCTGTAATAGTAACTACTAATAAATAATAAAACAATATCATGGCACCTCTTCGTTTTTTATTGACTTGGACAAGTAATACATAAAATAGTCCACCAATGATTACGAGACCTATCAAACCAAATTCGCCAAGGAACAATACCAATGTTGCATCAGTAGTACTTGATTCATCTTTATATGAATAACCCTCATAACCCTTTGTATAAAAATAACCAGCACCAATAATTGGATTATCAGGCAAATCACAAAGGACGCTGTACGATAATGCAAATGTAGTATGCTGAATCAAATACGTATTATCCAAAAGGATACTTATCAATGTAGCCTGACGCTCAGTCGCAGATGCAGCTTCTTGAGTATATGATACACTTGAATTAGATATATACTTTTTTGTCGCATCAAAAGCAAAAAAGCATACTAAACACCCAGCGATTATGTAGATGACGCTTTTTTTTTTCACTTTTTTTTCTTTAAAATAAAATAGCAAAGTATATGCCAGTGGAATAGTAATAGCAATTAATGGTGTACGAACTCCCGATATAAAGGTCAAGAAAACAACACCTATCATCGAAAATAAAGTGGGTATGGATAACTTATTACGACTTTTGTATTCTATATATATAACTAAGATTGCAAGACAAATAAGGAACTCAATATACGTATTATTACCAAGGAATGTTCCTCCAATTACATGTTCGATATTAGCTAAATCAGCATTTTCAAAGGAGCACTTATAATTCAATAAAGGGATTCTAATTTGTAATAAACCCAAAAGAACCTCGAAAAAATAACCATAGCGCAAAAGTTTGTACAATGATTTTATGTCAGGCTGTCTTGTCGTCAGAAGAGCGGCACCAGAAATGATCAGGAAACATTCAAGACCATACTTTAGATATAACATGAATGGAACGGGTCTGATGGCTATGAGGAAAAAAACATACACTAACGCTACACAAAAGAGTATTGCAATTTTTCGCTGGTGTATAATGTACCTAGACCGATTTATAACTAAGGTATCCAACATCGCCAAATAAGCAAGTTTAGTTGCCCACGATAAAATCTGCCAATAAGCTTCATCTGTCATTGGTACTACAAATGCATATATTGAAGGACAAAATGCTATCCAAAAAAAGAGGAAGTGAAAGAGATATTTTCCTCGATCTTTGTAATAAAGAAAGCAACCTATTAGAAACAACAATATACTGTATATTAGAGACATGTTGTTAGAATTTCTTTAAAACGTATTCGTAATTGCTCAAAATTATTAATTCCAAAATTATATAGCGCAAAATTATCTGTATTATAGTCACACTCCTCTGCCCTCCCAATAAAAGCATCCCAATCTAAGGATTTCGAAATCGAAGGATGGTTAGTAATGATTATATTGCTGGTACTATTATCAAAATTATAAATTTCTTTTGGATCTTCGCTACATATGACTACAATACGTTTGTTATAACGAAGGCCGATATAAAGTGCATCTTCAGAAAATGAAACAATCGTTTTGGCCGATTTAACGTCATCTGTTAAAGTTGTTCCGTTTGAAACTGTTGCACCACCAATAAAAGGCGACAAGTATGTTTCATCATCAATTCTCGAAGCTGGTCTATATCTAACCAATACTTTGTGACGTAAGAAATCAAATCCCTTGAGAAATATAGTTTGGAGCATCTTATTCTCAGCACTGTATGTATCAGTCATAAGGAACAGAATGTCAAAAGAAGATTCTACTTTATCTATATTTGATTTATCTATAAATGATTGTAATGGTGCTCCAAGATACTCTATTCTCGATTTATACTTATTGTTTTGATCTATTATATCTTTTTCGCGAGGAGAACAACACAAGGAAATATCACAACACGGATTACAATAAGCCGGTTGATATGTAAAGAACGATCCATGCTGTAGGTGAATAGTCTTATCTTGAGGTCTCTGTTTATGAATAACATCATTAAATGTTATATACTTTAGTTCAAAACAAAAATCCATCAACCATATCTTAGAAGTCTGAGATGTAACCATTCTCTTAAGCAAACGAGTCATTGATTGTCTGTACAGAACAGAAACAATTACTATTCCAGGCAACTTACACGTATTACTATTAAAATAATGATCCAATTCTTTTGAACATTTACGTAACTGGTGCGAGTCGGCTAACATCTTAACAGCTAAATCAATGGTATCACTTAATCGAAAACAATCCAAATATACTGACTCATTTCGTGAATTATAGTAGTCAATTTGCTTCTGAAGCGATTGAAAATGAAAGTGAGGATGATAACAAATGTCGATGTCCATATCACATAAATCTCTCAGCCTCTTCATTCTCATAACATTATCAGCAAAAGGCAATGCAATAATACCAGAATCAAAAGAAGTATTGGCTAATGCAATCGATTTCTTAATCTTTTGTGTCTTGATTACAGACAAGAAGGCTCCACCCAAGATGATGAATACTTTTAGGAAGTAAGACGATACTCGAGACCACTTTGAAGTAACAAAAGTAAGAGTATCCATCACTCTATATTCATAAACTATACGATCTACATAAGAAAATAAATATTTCTCATCCAAATGAAAGTACTTTTCATTCAATCTGTACTTATCTATTAATGACCTTACAAAGATGTAATCTTTGTCGTTCTTCATATAATTATTCTGTTATTGTTAAATTCTTGTATAATTCTTTTTGAGCTATATACCTTATCATAATCAATATCACTCCTTGTGATATACAGTATACAAGACAGGTAAGATATATTGAATACCTAGTAAGCCATAAAGATAATAAAAAGTGAAAAATCGATGATCCAAATGTGATATACATTATCTGTTTAGTTTTCTTATAGAAAAACAGGTAATTTGTATATAACAGGTACTGGCAGAAAAAATATGTATAAACTGCCAATATTGGGAAATATGGCATCGCGTCTGCATAATTGGGTAGTATTAATGGTATCGTTGGCATACAGACAACAACTACAATAAGTGACGCAACCAAATACACTATGGATAACTTCTTACGTTGAGAGCTAATGATTCGTTTTTTTTCTTCAGTAGAAAAACTATTATCTCCAAGTACTTTATAAATTTCTATACTATTAGTTTGGTTAAAGCCTAGTCCAATTGTCATAATTATATTGGCAAGATTCATTGCAAAAGAGAACAAACCCACCTCTTCGATACTAAAGTTTGCATTGATTATATATCTGTCAAGTCCCTGTCGTATGAAAGCCACTGCGTTATGTGGGATTAACGGTATCCCGTACAAAAGAATCATCTTAGTATAAGCCCAATCGAATCGTTCAATTAGCTTTCTTAAATACAATAGTCCTATAAAACCAAACAATGAAAAGCATATAACTTGTGCATAAATTCGACCTTCCCAACCGAGCAAACAGTACTTTACTAAAATGATTGATAAAACAAAATTAAGTATTGCATTACCACAACTAAAGATACCATACATTTTTATCTTTTCTTGTAGTCTGAAAAGGTCGAGATTAAGGTTGGTATATAAAGTAAAGAAAGCAATTAGTAACAGCAACCACAACATATTTAATGGCAAATTAAGTAATAAACTACTTTCTTTGCCAAATACGATTAGGATAAGCGCTACTACAGAGCAAAAGACAATCGATAACCAAAATATTGCTGTTGATGATTTTGTTAATCCTTCTTTTCCATCTCTGAAGAATGCAACAGAAAAGTAACCCTCTGAAGACATAGCAACAAAGTAGCCAACCACCATCGCAACTGTTGAAAACAATCCAAGGTAGCCATACTCTGCAGGTGCAATAAAGTTTGCCAATATCAGCAAGAGGAGAAATACCAATCCTTTATTGATAAATGAGAACAGAGAGAATAAAGTTCCTTTGAGGAGTGATTTGTTGAGCAATAGTTTATTGTTTTCTTTAATTATTATAAACCAATAATTAGAAGTTATTGATAATCGTTTCATAAATGCATGTGTGCGACCTGTCGTACGACTCAGCATAATATACTACATACACCTTTTGATTGTGGACAATAATGCCAGGATAACCTATGTTTCCGTATTCCCCTAATGCAAAGTAATTCAAGATAGGTACCACCTTATCTGCCTGTTTATCGTACAAGAATGTTGACATACCATACATACTTCTTCCTGTAATGTATATATTACCATCTTTCGTGAAAGACTCTGGAGACTCTATCATCGTATCAAGTTCCTTAACCTCCCAACTAATAAAAGGCGCACGTGATCTCGCAACGAATGCTTTACTTTTAGGAGTATCATTTCTGATAAAGCAATAAAGGTTCTCTCCATCAAATTCTAAGCTGGTTTCATTGCCTGCTTGTGGAATTAATGATATTAACGAAAAATGGACACCATCTTTTGACTTCATCAAAACAGGCAATTCTTTTTCTTTATACGCGACTCCATAGTATGATTCTTTATGTTTCGAAATTTTCCAAAGCCAAAAGGGAGAGTAATCTCCCATATCAACAGATTTATTACTATATATATACAATCTTCCATCGTTTTCATGAAGTACAAAAACACCTGTTTTTTTATCAGGTTCGGGTGTAAAGTAACTATACCTACCATAGTACACATGGAGCGTATCTCCAGTTGGATCAACACAGAAACATGGATCTCTCAAATCCCATTTGTCATCTTTGAGTTCAATCTCTTTATACCAGTTTTCACAATCATCAGAACTTAGTATGACAATATATCCATTTTTGCTGTAATCATGATATGGTGCATGATCTTCTCCCTGACGAAAGGCTGTATAGAATTTATCCTTAAATTGTACTATATCACAAAAAGCCACATATTTAGGAGAATCCTCATATATTATAGTAAATGCAGGAAACAAGCTTGTACTGACACAAGGTACATCGCCTTCATGGCTGCAAGAGTAGAGTAATAGTATAGCAAAGAAAACTATACGCTTAATAAACCATTGTATCATGATTGCTAATCCTTTCTTACTTTTGTATATACTCCAACTTCATTCTCTCGCCCTTCTCCAAATCACGATTAACTTTCTTACCTAAACAGTCGTTGAGGTATTTGGGATGAAGACCATATCCTGGACGAACGGAACGGACATTCAATTCGGTAATGATATCACCAGTCTTCATGTCTTCTGCTACATAGAGTGAGCGGGAGAACTGGCGGCCTTTGATCTGGGAAGGATCAGTTGGGTAGTCAACAACACCCAGAGCCTTCTCTACATTACGGATACTAGTAACCATTGCCTTAAACTCTTCAACAGTCATTGAGAAAGCTGCATCCGGACCTCCAATGGCTCGATCAAGGATGAAGTGCTTCTCGACCATTTCGGCTCCAAGAGCTACTGCTGCAAGAGGCACATCAGAGCCCATAGTGTGGTCAGAGAGGCCTACTTTAACATCAAAACGTTCCTTCATATCAAGCATAGTGCGAAGGTTAACATTCTCCATTGGAGCCGGATAAGCTGATACACAACGAAGGAGAGTAATATCGTGATTGCCTGCTTCGTGACAAACTTTGATAGCAAGCCCAATGTCCTCCATCGTGGCTACTCCGGTAGATATAACCATTGGCTTACCTTTACTTGCAGCATAACGGATGAGATTGACATCGGTTATCTCGAAACTTGCAATTTTCATAATAGGATTACCACACTCCTCAAGAAAGTCAACGGCTGTATTGTCGAATGGTGTAGAGAAACAAACAAGTCCGCATTTCTTTGCCTCGTCGAAGATAGCCTTATGCCACTCCCATGGGGTGTAGGCTTGCTTATAGAGATCATAATACGTAGTGTCGTCCCAAAGGGTTCCGCCATCCACTATAAAGTCTTTCTTTTTGCAATCAAGCGTAAGTGTATCTGCTGTATAAGTTTGAATCTTTACAGCATCTACGCCAGCTTCAGCAATGGCCCTAACAGAAGTCAGTGCGGTCTCGAGTTTATGTCCGTGATTTGCTGATAGTTCAGCTACAATAAATGTCTTACCCATATTATATTGTTTTTAATATCTGCCCTTCTTTAATTGTACCTACGTATTCATAATCTTCCAAGACGATGGCAGCATTCTGTGTTTTGACGATAGGCTTGCTATCTATTACAGCAAGGGCACTAACAATGTTTATAACTTTATCGCGAAGCCTCTGTAACACTATGTATCCAAGATTTCCTGATACACACAAGTAATAAGTGTAGTTCTGTATAATAATTGTCTTTCAGATTACTGCAGAACGCTTATTGCCTATTATACATTAAGAGTTTTTGGATTTACCTCATAGTAATTATACTCAGAATCACTCTCATACAGCCTAAACCCGAGTTTTAGATTTAGGCGATTGTTGCGTTCGTTGAATTTCTTTACTTTTTCGATAATTCGTTGCAGTAATCCTTGTTTGAAAAGATAGTCTATAAACTCATATTTCATCAGAGTACCATAGCCGTGTCCTTGTTCAGAAGGGAAAATATATTGGCCGGACTCTGCAGTTTTTTCAATACCGCTATTTATAACACACTGATTACCAATTAGTTTACCCCCTATAATTTCATAAACACCATAGTAAGCCTTTTCGCTATTCTGCAACAGCGAAGTGACAAACTTCTGATGCCCTTCAAACGGAAACGGTTCGGGATTGTCCATATACATTCTAATCCCAGGATCATTACGCATCTGCCAAATAGTTTTGTGCTCACTATCAGACAAGAGTGTATAACTCTTGAAACAAAAATGTTCCGTATGTATGATTGATGGATAAGCCATACTATAGTTGTTTGAATATCTCAATATATTTTGAGACGATATTTGTGAAAGCCACTTGTACATACAATGAACTTTCAGAAAGTTGGTCTATGATACTAGAATGAATATTCTCTGCTATATTGCCCAATCCCAAAATAAAACCATTGCGGCTCCATTCATCGTGATAAGGCTGTTGGTTACTTACAAAGAAACCTGCTGCAACCTTACAGCGGCAGGCTAACGCTTCAATACAGACAGAACTTGATGGCAAAATAGCGTATTGCGCTTTACACATAACGTCAGCCATCTCCTCGGCGGTCAAGTTCTTCTCAATAGTTGCCTTTGGGTAATTCTTGAGGTTTTCTATATACTTATAAGCATCACCAATGACAACAGTGATACTGTCAACACGAGGATCATCATGGATTGCCTGCAATGCTTTTTCCGTCAAGTTAAGATAATCTGTTCCTCCAAATGAAATAAACCAACTATTGGGATTTTTAACGGTACTTGAAGCTTGGATAAAAGGTTTGCGAAGTAGAGCATAGTCGAGACCAAGGCAGAGGCGTGTATATGGTTCTATATCAAATAGTTTCTTATCTGTCAAGCCGTGGTTGATTACTACATCTGCATAATAATGCTTGTCGTGCATATCATCAATACAAACAAGTTTACATCCTTTCTCCTTGATCTGTTTCTGGTACTCTGAGGTATAAAAATAGTTATCAAGTACAACGAATTCTTCGCCTTTAAGACAGTCTATGAATTCTTCAAACTTGCTATCGTCGGATGGTAAAGCTACGAGAGGACATACTTCCTCAGCCTCCCTCTGCTGATATTCAGAGGGAGACTGAGTGAAGAATGTACAATCAAAATCGTCTCGGAGCATGTCAGCAAGTGCAAGGGTACGGATGAAATGTCCGTAACCTATCTGTGCGCCTGCGTCTGCCCGAAAGAAGATTTTCCGTCTAGTCATTTGGACTTAGTTAAGTCGCTTAAAACCGGCTTGACATACAGGGCCTTCAAGAGCCTCCATTACATTTTTGCCATCTTCAAAGTCGCGAATATCTGCAAAAACAGGATCAAGAGCCTCGAAATAGCCATCGAGTATTTCCTGCGTATGAGCAAGTGAAGTGTACATGAGCGTTCCTGCAAGGTAACCCTTCTTAAGCATCTCCTGGGTCACATAAGTCTTGTATGCAAGAGCATTAGGAGAGTCGAATGTGTAACCGGCAAGTGCAGGAATACCCCATTGGTTTATCTTCAAACCATACTTGTCAGCTAGTGTCTGCCAACGTTTCTTATTCTGAAGCCCCTTTGCGGTTATCTGTTCCCAAGACTTTTCCTTCTCCATTACATCGAGCGCTGCAAGTGCTGCGGTAGGTCCAATACGGTCGGTCCAGAAGGTAGAACTAATCCAAGAACCTTGAGCTGCATCCATTATTTCTTTCTTTCCAAGAACTGCAGCAATAACGTATCCGTTACCCATAGTCTTAGAATAGATGGTCATATCTGGATAAATACCATATTTCTTGTGGAGTCCACCAAATGTCTCTCGGAAACCTGAAGTACACTCATCGAAAATGAGTATTACCCCATATTTGTTGCAAAGATTGCGAATATGTTCAAGATAGCCCTCAGCAGGACCGAAATTACGGCAAACCTCCATCTTGACAGCTGCAAGATCAGGCGTATTGCGGATTATTTTCTCAATCTCTTCAAAGTCGTTATAGTGGAAAGGAATAGATGAACCACGGAGTCCCTTAGGAACGCCTGCTGTAGGAATACCAGGGAGAAGGTGTCCCGCAAGAGCATCGTTCTCGCCAAGGTTTACAGATACATACCAGTCGTGCCAACCGTGGTAGCCACAGATTGCCACCTTATCCTTACCAGTATAGGCACGTGCAATACGTACACACATAGAGTTGGCTTCGCCACCACCACGGGTGTATCGTACACCACCAGCCCATGGATTCATCTTGATGAGTCGTTCTGCAAGATAAACTTCTTCAGGACAGTTGAAAGTGGTAAGGTTACCGTCACGAACAACCTTCATCACAGCTTCATCAACCTCCTCACGAGCATATCCAAGTGTATTGGTACCCACACCCATAAGACCGCAGTCGATATACTCACGGCCGTCAAGATCCCATACGCGGCATCCCTTTGACTTGCTATAATATGCCGGCCAATTCTCGGGCAATAACTGCTCAGGTCTTTTTGATAACAACGATGTTCCTCCGGGGATCAACGTTTTTGCTTTTTTGTAAAGCTCTTGTCCTTTACCCATTGTATTGAATATTTATTTGTTAATTACAGAATCGTTTGCAATTGATTTGGCGTAGCCCTCATTGTTCGAGAACCTGCTATTGATTGCATAGACTTCCTTATGTTCAAGGAGGTAGTCAATATAAGTCTTCCAGTCCTTGTCTATACCGAGATTCTCAATAAGAGTCTTTATTACCTCAAAATCTTCTGGCTCATCTATAGTAATACGATAGTCATCTGCATTGAAATTGCCAGCCGGATTCGGATAATTATAGGTCTTGAAAATGTTACCTCCGTTAGCAGTTCCGTTCTTCCAGATATAAGGAGTGACGTGCTCGCGCTCAGATTTCAAATCAGCCTCTTTATACGCCTTCTCAATAGCAGAAAATTTCATAACTTCCGTATCGAGACCATCAGGGAAACTTTTTGCATCAGTATGCACATAATCATATTCTGGATGTTCGAGTGCGAATGCAACTACGGCATCAATAATATTTGGATCAATCAAAGGACAGTCTGAAGTAAGCCTAATCACATAATCAGGCTTTTCTGATACTGTCGTTCCGTAAAAACGTGAAAGTACATCGTCAACAGAACCTTTGAAGTAATCAACACCAATCTTGTTGGCAACCTCCACAATGTATTTAGAGCCTTCTTCGTCAGTGGTGGCAATCTTGAGTTTGCTAACCGTTTTTGACTGAAGGATGCGTTTGAGATGAATTTCGAGAAGCGTCTGTCCGTTCACCTCCTTAAGGATCTTTGCAGGTAGACGGGTAGACCCATAACGTGCCTGGGTAATAGCTAAAATTTTCATATTATTTCCAATTAATTGGTTTTAATAATTCTGTATTTTCAACCTTTATATCAAGATTAATTTCTACATCCTTTACAGAAGCAAAATTCTGAAGAAGCTGTTCTTTGTTGTCCACTCCTATCAATACGCCATCTATATATGGATTATGGAGGTTGTAGTTAAGAGCAAGGTCTCCTACAGAGATACCTTTGCTTGCCGCATATTCATCGAGCTGAATGAGATACTTCTTGAGCGGTTGAAGTTTCTCAGGAAGTGTTTCCCTATCCTTGAAGAAAAGTCCCTGGAGGAAGGTACTGCGGACATGTATCTCCACATCCATTTCCTTAAGTTGCTTGAAGTATGGTTCAAACTGACGGTCGAAGATATTATAGGGTACCTGAATGAGCGAGAAAGGAATGCCATCGTTGAGAATCAAATCAAGTTCCCAAGGCTCATAGAGAGAGAAACCAATGCGATCTACCTTACCTTCTTTCTGAAGCTGAACGAAGTCATTCCAGACGGACTTGTCTTCGCAATAGACTTCAAAATGATGAAGAAGATACCCATAAAAGTGATTTGTACCAAGAAGCTTCAAAGAATTGTTGAAAGTCTCGGCAACCGACTTATCGCACTTGGGATACTTACTGACAATCTTGAAAGATTCGCCAGCTTCTACATTACCCAGGACTTCTTCTGCATTGCCATAGGCCGAGGAAGTATCCAAAATCAAGATACCTCCCGCCTTGGCATTGTTTAGTATATCTGATACTTGTTTTATTGAAGGACGACCAGCGGAATTTATTCCGTATTGGAGTCCAAACTGAACGGTACCGAGGACAAGTTTACTTGAAATACTCATTTACTTGCAAATAAACTTTTTAACCTTACTGATTACATACTGCTGCTGCTCTTCCGTGAGAGTTGGGAACATAGGCAAAGCAAGGCAATGCTTGTAATAGTCCTCAACGACTGGCAGGTCACCCTCCTTGTTGCCAAACTGCCTGTAGTACGGCATGAGATTAAGTGGATAATAGAGTACCTGCGCGAAGATATTGTTCTCACGAAGAAAGTTATAGAGACCGAGGCGGTCTTCCACCTGAATGACATAGAGGTGATAAGCATGATAAACATCAGAAGCCTCGTATGGAGTCTTGATTCCTGGGATGTTTGCGAATGCCTTATTGTACTTACTGACAAGTTCACGACGGATTTCTACATTTTTGCGTGCACGCTTGAGTTGTGAGGTTCCGAGAGCAGCCTGAATATCAGTGATACGATAGTTGTATCCGAGTTCCTGCATTTCGTAGTACCAAAGACCATCTTCGCGCTGGAGCTTATCTGCATCGTGGGTAATACCATGAGTACGATAGAGAGCCATCTTCTTGTAGTATTCCTTGTTCTGGGTACAAGCCATACCGCCCTCACCGGTAGTGATATGCTTAACTGGATGGAAAGAAAAGACAGTTATGTCGGAATATTTACCACATCCGCAATATACCTTCTCGCCAGTAGAGTCAATAAAGTATGCTCCAGGAGCATGACAAGCATCTTCGAGTATCCACATGCCGTATTCATCAGCTACCTTACGGTACTCCTCCATATTGTGAGGATAACCGGCAAAATCCACGAGTACCATACCTTTGTAAGTACCCTTAGGAACAGCAGAAAGAGTCTCCTTAAGCTTATTGATATCAAGGAGATAAGTCTCATGATCGATATCAACGAACTTAACATTGCCGCCACAAAAGCGGATGCAGTTGGCAGAAGAAGCAAAGGTCATAGGAGTGCAGATGACATTATCACCCTCCTTAATGCCCAATGCCATGGCAGCAATGTGAAGAGCAGCAGTAGCATTGCAAACTGCTACAGAATACTTTGCGTTTACATATTCACAGAAAGCCTGTTCAAACTCTGGAATTTTAGGTCCACAGGTCAAGTAGTCAGACTTAAGTGTCTCTACTACTGCCTGTATATCTTCGTCAGAGATATACTGACGACCGTATGAGATTGGCAATTTCATTGTTTCTCCTCCTCTGATTACTTAGCCTCAAAATTTGGATCTACGTACTTCTTGATGTTCTCTCGCATGGTCTCAGGAGTTTCCCACTCATCGTTGATGTCAGAACTGTAGTGAAATCCAAAAGGAACCATCTTGGCATGGTGATGCTTGAGGTAGTCCTCTCGAGCCCAACAATAAGATACTGAAGGAAGGATTGCATAGTAACGACCGAGGTCAATTGTATCAAGAGCATCGGTTACAGTAATCATCTCCTCATGAAGCTTTTCTCCTGGACGGATACCTACTTCAACCTGTTTCATATTTGGAGCAATGGCAGTAGCAACATCGCAGATCTTATAAGAAGGAATCTTAGGTATGAAGATTTCACCACCAAGGTGGTTTTTGAGAGCGAACATAACAAGAGCTACACCATCTTCAAGGGAGATATTGAAACGAGTCATGCGCATATCGGTGATAGGCAAGAACTCAGCACCTTCATCACGCTTCTTGATGAAGAATGGAATAACAGAGCCACGAGAACCCATTACGTTTCCATAACGAACTACAGAGAAACGAATATTCTTGCTGCCCTTAATGTTATTGGCTGCTGTGAAGAGCTTATCAGAAGTGAGTTTGGTTGCGCCATAAAGGTTGATAGGAGCACAAGCCTTGTCTGTAGAGAGTGCCACAACATCCTTTACTCCTTGAATCATAGCCGCATCAATCACGTTCATTGCACCATGGACGTTGGTCTTGATACACTCCTCCGGGTTGTACTCTGCGGTATCTACCTGCTTGATAGCAGCCGCATGGATGATAACGTCAACACCCTCGCAAGCACGAATGAGACGATCCTTATCACGTACATCACCTATAAAATAACGAAGCTGAGGGAAATCCTTCTCCGACCAAATCTGCTTCATGTTGAATTGCTTCAGTTCGCCACGAGAGTAGATAATAATCTTCTTCACATCAGGATAATCACGAAGGATAACCTCTACAAACTTCTTACCGAATGAGCCTGAGCCACCGGTGATTAATACGACTTTACCGTTTAGCATAATTAATGATCTATATCAATTTATTAAATTTTTAATTGTAATTCTCGGAAGTATAGTTTTGTCAAAATATTAATTTGTAAACTGTCAACTTAGTTATTCTTGAGCACATGATAATATCAAAGTATAAGCATTAGCTCCACCTGTGCGTTCTCTTATTCATTGTACATGCTTACTTCACAATACCTTTCTCTAAATATTCAGCGAGATTCGTACGTACCTCAGATGCTACTGTATCGGCCTTGACTTTCTGCATGTCGTGTGTTACCATAATACGCACGAGATCCTCGAATGAGGTGGACTGTGGATTCCAACCAAGCTCTATCTTTGCTTTGCTTGGGTCACCCCACAGATTTACTACGTCCGTTGGACGATAGAAATCTTCGGATACCTTGACGAGAGTTTTACCGATGAGTCTAGCAGGTCCTGCTACGCAAACGCCTGTTTCGTTGATACCTTCTCCGTGGAACTCCAAAGTAATTCCTGCATAGTGAAATGCGAGTCCGGTAAACTCACGTACGCTATGTTGCACTCCAGTGGCGATGACAAAATCTTCGGGAATATCGTGTTGAAGAATGAGCCACATACACTCTACATAGTCTTTGGCATAACCCCAGTCTCGAAGGGAGTCAAGATTACCGAGGTAGAGACAATCCTGCTTACCCTGGGCAATACGCGCCGCTGCAAGGGTGATCTTACGGGTTACGAAGGTCTCGCCACGACGTTCAGATTCGTGATTAAAAAGGATACCTGAACAGCAGAACATGTTGTATGCTTCACGATACTCCTTGATAATCCAATAGCCGTAGAGCTTGGCCACTGCGTATGGACTGTAAGGATGAAAGGGGGTATTCTCGTTCTGAGGAACTTCCTCTACCTTACCATAAAGCTCAGAAGTCGATGCCTGATAAATTTTGCAAGTCCTCTCCAAATGGTTAGTGCGTACGGCCTCAAGGATGCGGAGGACACCTACGGCGTCAACATCAGCTGTGAATTCCGGTGCATCAAAGCTGACCTGTACGTGACTCTGAGCTGCTAGATTGTATATTTCGGTAGGCTGCACCTTGCCGACAAGTTTAACGAGTGACATGGAGTCACTCATGTCAGCATAATGAAGGTGGAAATTAGGAGTGCCTTCGAGATGTGCAATACGCTCACGGAAATCGACTGAACTGCGACGGATGATACCATGTACCTCGTAACCCTTCTCAAGAAGGAACTCGGAGAGGTAGCTACCATCCTGACCGGTAACACCGGTAATTAATGCTATATTTTTACTTTCCATAACTATGACTAATTTCTGTTATTTTAGACAGTGTTGACACCATTATCTTAAAATGTAAAGCGTGTGTTCTTTACGCCTTTTAGAAAAGAAGCTTTGCTACCCTACAATACCTCGAGAATATCACAGATAAAATGATGTACTCACAAGCATAGTGAAAAAGGAATTTTTCTTCCAAAAGAAGACTTGTTTGTTATTTTTCCTATTCGTCAACATATTCCCATGGATAAGGATTATCCACCACATTCTCAAACTCCTCGATGGCCTCCTGCTGTTCGG
>OGDN01002155.1_pt1 | contig 27039 bp, 20 predicted proteins | sample 1570271 | NCBI WGS metagenome assembly OGDN01 (sample SAMEA4384481, study PRJEB24528) | human gut metagenome | reverse complement strand
TAAGAGAACAAGTTAAGAATGAAAAGAAAGTCACAGTATCCGAACTAAGTAAGATTTACCAGGTTACGGAAGAGACGATTCGAAGAGATCTTGAGAAACTGGAGAAGGAAGGTTTTTTAACAAGGACTTTTGGAGGTGCTGTATTAAATAGTGCCAGCCAAAAAGAACATATTCATTTTTATAAAAGAACATCCATTAACCAGAAGGAAAAGATAAAAATTGCAAAACTTTTTAAGGATATATTAGATCAGAAGAGAACGATAGCAGCAGATGCCAGTACAACTGTTATGGAGGCCATTCGTTTACTGAAGGCAAACCGTAATATTACCGTATTGAGTTCATCAACGGAGATTTTCCGAGAGATGACTGGATCAGAGATTCATATTCTTTCTACAGGTGGTGTTTTTAATGAGGACTCCCTCTCTTTGCAAGGGAACTTAGCAAAAGAAAATATTAGAAGGTATCATGTGGATCTTGCTCTGCTTAGCTGCAAAGGACTTGCCATGGACAAAGGTATCATGGATTCCAGTGAGCGGGAAGCAGAAGTTAAGACAGAGATGGTAAAACAGGCACTAGAAGTAGCTCTTCTTGCAGATCATACAAAATTTGAGAGAACGGCATTTGTACAATTTTTGGACTGGGATAAGGTGACCTATCTGGTAACCGACGAGAAACCGTCAGATCAGTGGGTTGAATTTTGTAGAGAAAAAGGAATCACGTTGATTTATTAAGAAGACATGATAGTCTGTGTGACTACCGTTTCAATCGCACCACATGGTAAAACGGAGGTGCACAATGAACGCAAAACGGAAAGAAAGCATGTCTATCATGAAGAAGATTATGATCGCAATGGCGACAGGAATTCTCTTAGGAGTTGTCTGTTTGTGGTTACGCGAATCGCTGACTGCAGGTGGCAATGAGGGAACATGGACGATGATCAACCGTATCTTCTTCCAGGACATTACTCAGGAAAAGGGATTTTATTCTCTTGGACTGTTTTATATCATACAGCAGTTATTTATGAGAGGTCTGCAGCTGGCAATCGTGCCACTTGTTTTATCATCCTTAAGCCTTGCACTATGCAGCATGGCAGATCCTAAAAGACTTGGTAAGATTGCAGGAAAAACTATCGGAACATTCGTAGGATTTTATGTATGTGGTGCAACATTGGCTGGGTGCTTTGCATACTTTATCAAATCTATGGGATGGTTTTCCGTGAATCTTCCATCAACAACAACTTCTAATGTTGCAACATTGGAATCATATAATCCACTGACAACAGTGATCAATGCGGTTCCATCAAACATTGTAGAAGTACTTGGCTCAAACAACAGCATTCTGGCAGTTGTTGTAGTTGCCGTAATCCTTGGACTTACAATGAATGCTCTTGGAGATAAAGCAGCAACGATTAAGAATCTGATGCAGAATCTTAATGATATCGTACAGGTGTACATGGACTTTTTGATCAATAAGATCAGTCCAATTGCTATTTTCTGTATGTTAGCCAGAACATTTGCAACTTATGGAACAGAATATATCAGACCAACGTTAACATTTATGATCGCAACGATCTTTATCAGCTTAGCATTGGTTGTAACAATTTATCCAATCGGTATCTTCCTCTTAACCGGCTTAAATCCATTTAAGTTTGCAAAGAAGATTTTTAAAGTAGGAATGTTTGCAGCAGCGACTCAGTCATCAGCAGCAACACTTCCACTTAACAGAAAAACATGCATCGAAGAACTCGGATGCAGCAGAGAAATCAGTAGTTTCGTTCTTCCAATGGGAATGACTATTAATATGAACGGAACAACAGCGATGCATATGGTTGCGATTACATTTATCGCGACAGCAGCTGGAATTGATATTACACCAACTCAGCTGATCACAGCAGCATTCCTGTCCATTTGTGTGGCAATGGGAACGCCTGCGATTCCGGTAGCTGGAACAACACTGATCTTTGTTATCATGTCTGGACTTGGATTAAGTTCTGATCTTTGTATGGTAGCATATGCATTAGTACTTGCGATCAGTTATCTGCCGGGTATGGCTGTAATTACATTGAACGTTGTTGGTGATGCGGCAACGACTGTGATTGTCAGCTATAAAGAAAATGAATTAGACAAAGATGTCTATAATAGTTAAAACACTCCATATAATTAATAGAAAAATATAAAATCCATATAATTTATAAAACTCCATATAATATGTAACAGAAAAGCTGTAGATCATAGCGATCTACAGCTTTTCTTTATAGTGGATAATTTTGTGTTATAAAAATTATTATGAATTACAAAATGAATCATAAATATAATTTATGGATTTTATAAAAAACATCTATAAATGTATTGACACCACATCAAAATTCATGTATCGTAAAAGCATCAAAACAAGGAGAACAAAGATGACAACAAGTAAGATGAACAATTGCACATTCTATTACTTTAGCTTTCAGGGTTATTATTTTTATCCTGACTATTTTTGTTGCAATGAATCATCGCCAAAGCTTATGTCACTTTAAACAGACAAAGTAAAATATTTAAGGCATGCATTCTTGCAACAGAGTGCATGCCTTTTCTTTTTCTAAAGGTACCGTAGAAAAAAAGCTGCACACTTTGTATGGAACACACATATCGCATAGCCGGGAAAGGACAAAGAACATGATTATTATTTTAAAGAAACAGGCAGAAGAAGCACAGATCAACGCATTAAAGAAAGAGATGACAGATCAGGGATTAGGAATCCACGAATCCGAAGGTGTGAACACAAGGATCATCGGTTTAGTTGGAGATACTTCCGTTGTAGATATGCGTCATATCATGGCGAACAGCATCGTTGAAAATGTACAGCGTATTCAGGAACCATACAAGAAAGCAAACAGAAAATTCCATCCAAATGATACAGTTGTCGACGTAAGTGGAGTGAAGATCGGCGGCGGTAATTTTCAGGTGATCGCAGGACCATGTTCCATAGAGACAAAAGAACAGATCACAGAAGTAGCGAATGATGTGAAAAATTCAGGTGCAGGACTTTTAAGAGGAGGTGCTTTCAAACCAAGAACTTCCCCATACTCTTTCCAGGGACTTCACGGTGATGGATTAAAATTATTATTAGAGGCAAAGAAAGCAACGGGACTTCCAGTCGTTACAGAGATCATGGATGCAAGCCATCTTCCATTATTTGAAGATGTTGACCTCATTCAGGTCGGTGCAAGAAATATGCAGAACTTCGAATTATTAAAAGAATTAGGAAAGATCGATAAACCAATTCTTTTAAAACGAGGACTTGCAGCAACGATCGAAGAGTGGTTAATGAGTGCCGAATACATTATGGCAGGTGGAAATGAAAATGTAATCCTGTGCGAGAGAGGAATCAGAACATACGAGACAGCAACAAGAAATACATTAGATCTGTCTGCAATTCCTGTGATCAAGAAGAAATCACATCTTCCAGTTATGGTTGATCCATCTCATGCGACAGGAATCCGAGAGATGGTGGAGCCACTGTCATTAGCAGCAATCGCAGCAGGAGCAGACGGCCTTATGGTAGAAGTTCATAATGATCCAGCGAAAGCACTTTGTGATGGACCACAGTCATTGACACCAGAGCAGTTTGACAGCATGATGAATAAAGTAAATAAAACAAGACAGTTTTTCGAGACATTATAATTTGAGATGATATAACGAGATATAATGATCGGCAAAACAAAGGAAAAAATCTTGCTGATAAATACAAATTGGGATATACTATAATTAAATAAAGAAAAAGACAACCCGGGAATCAAACGATTTCCGGGTGTTTGTCAGTGGAATAAATACATACATTTTAGAAAGCAGAAGGAGAATATCTTATGAAAGTAATCGTTGGACTGGGGAATCCAGGAAAGAAATATGACAACACAAGACACAATATTGGATTTGAAGCCCTTGATTATATTGCAGACAAAGAAGGCATAAGTATAAATACAGGGAAACATAAAGCACTGATCGGTACAGGATATATGGGAGGAGAGAAAGTTCTTCTCGTAAAACCACAGACATTTATGAATCTAAGTGGAGAAAGTCTCCGCCCGATCATGGATTTTTATAAACTCGAGCCAGAAGATTTTATTATCATCCATGATGACATTGATCTGGATGTCGGAAGACTGCGCATCCGAAGAAAAGGAAGTGCTGGTGGACATAATGGTTTAAAAAGCATTATCAATCATTTAGGAAGCATGGATTTCCCAAGAGTGAAGATCGGTGTTGGGGAGAAACCAAAAGGATACGATCTGGCAGATTACGTGTTAGGACATTTTACAAAGCAGGAACAGGCAATCTTTGCAGAACGTTTTGATGAAGTGTACGATGCAGTACAGCTGATCGTTATGGGCGACATCACAGAAGCGATGAACCGCCACAATAAGAAAAAGCAGGGATAGAAAGTGTTAGAACATATATTAAAAAATGATCCGGTATACAGACAATTAATAGAAGGAATTGAAGATTACCGTGGTCCGGTTCTTGTATCAGGATGTACGGACACAGCAAAATGGCATCTTACAAGTCTGATCGGAAATAAAAAGAAAAAACAATTTAAGATCATCATTGTGCCAGATGAGAACAAGGCAAGACAGTGGGTGGAAGCAAGCCGTTTCTTTGGAGAAAAGGCACAGTATATTCCAGCAAAAGACCCACTGTTTTATACAGCCGATGTTCATGGAAATGCGATCGCAAGAGATCGTATGCTGGCGATCAAACAGATTTTAGATGATAAATGTGGAACCTTTGTCATGACGATCGATGCTGTGATGGATCAGGTTGTGCCATTAAATGATATCAAAAATCATAAAATGACATTTAAGACAGGACAAACATTAGAAGAAGCAGCGATCGCAGAAGAATTTGTTGCCAGAGGCTACGAAAAAGCACCATTTGTTGAGGCTCCGGGCGAGTTTGCAGTTCGTGGCGGTATCATTGATATTTTCCCATATACACAGGAAAGCCCATATCGTATCGAACTTTGGGGAGATGAGATTGATTCTATCCGAAGTTTTGATAAAGAAAGCCAGAGATCGATCGAGGAGGTAGAGACACTGACGATCTATCCTGCATCCGAGATCATTTTGAATCAGCCAAGAATCATGCATGGTCTTTGCCAGATGGAAGAGGACTATGAAAAGTTAGTCCAGAAATTCAAAAAAGAGAAGAAAACAGACCAGCAGGCCCGCTTAAGAAAAGAAATGGACCGAGTTCGTGAGGAATTAAAAGAACTTCATATGCTGATCGGTGTAGAAGGATATCTTCCATACTTTTATGAAAATACAGAATGCATTTTAGATTATTTCCCAAAAGAAAGTGTCATTTATTTTGACGAGCCAAAACATATCAGAGAAAGAGCAGATGCATTTTATCTTGAATTCTCAGAGAGTATGAAAAGCCGTTTAGAAGGCGGATACCTGCTTCCAAAACAGGCACATACCGTGACAGATTATGAAAGTATTTTGTATCAGATCGAGAAACATCCGATGATCTGTTATTCTGTCATATCCGCAGAAGTCAGAGATTTTGCAGTATCCAAAACATTATTTATGGAGACGAAATCCATTCAGTCTTATAACAACAGTTTTGAACAGCTTGTCAAAGACCTTACAAAATATCAGAAAAAGGATTACAGGATCGTTGTTGCATCTCCATCTGTCACAAGGGCAAAACGTTTAAGTGATGATCTAAGGCAGAATGGACTGGTTGTCACTTACGATAAAGATTTTACCCATGAAGTAGAAGCAGGACAGATCGTTGTGACGGCAGGAAAACTTTTGACAGGAATCGAGTATCCGGCAGTCAAATGGGTATTGATTTCTGAAGGTGACATTTTTAAAGGAAGAAAAGAAAAACAGCGAAGAAAAAAAGAAAAGAAAAAGCTGGGGCAGAAGATTCACAGTTTTGCAGATATCAACATCGGGGATTATGTTGTTCATGAAAAACACGGAGTTGGTATTTATCGTGGAATCGAAAAGATCACGACAGATGGTGTGGAAAAAGATTATATCAGCATTGAATATCAGGGCGGAGATAACTTATTTATCTTAGCTTCCGCACTGGACCAGATTGCCAAATATGCAAGTGCAAACGCCAAAAAGCCGAAGCTGCACAAGCTGGGCGGAAACGAATGGAAGAAGACAAAAAGCCGTGTCAGAGGCCAGGTAAAAGATATCGCACAGGAACTTGTGCAGTTATATGCCGTAAGACAGGCAAAAGAAGGTTATATCTATGATAAAGACTCCGTATGGCAGAAAGAATTCGAAGAATTATTCCCATATGATGAGACACAGGATCAGTTAAATGCGATTGATGATACGAAACGTGATATGGAAAGCAAGAAGATCATGGATCGTCTGATCTGCGGGGATGTCGGATATGGAAAGACAGAAGTAGCGATACGAGCGGCATTTAAGGCGGTGGATAATGGAAAACAGGTGGCTTACCTTGTACCGACAACCATTCTTGCACAACAGCATTACAATACATTTGCCCAGAGATTTCATAATTACCCGATCACAGTCCGCATGATGTCAAGATTCTGTACGCCAAAAGAGCAGAGGGAAACGATCGAAGGTCTCAAAAACGGAACCGTGGATGTTGTAATTGGAACGCATCGTTTATTGTCAAAAGATATGCAGTATAAGAATCTTGGTCTGCTTGTCATTGATGAGGAACAGCGTTTCGGAGTTACACACAAAGAGAAGATCAAGACGATGAAGAAAGACGTCGATGTCCTTTCTCTGTCCGCGACTCCGATTCCAAGAACCTTGCATATGAGTCTGATCGGAATCCGTGACATGAGTGTGTTAGAAGAGCCGCCACATGATCGAAGGGCGATTCAGACTTATGTTATGGAATATAACGAAGAACTGGTAAAAGAAGCCGTCTACCGTGAAATGACGCGTGGCGGACAGGTATACTATGTGTATAACCGTGTAAATAATATCGCAGAAGTTACGGCCGAATTGCAAAAACTACTGCCAGATGCCAAAGTAGCATTTGCCCATGGACAGATGAAAGAAAGAGAACTGGAAGAGATCATGATGGGATTTATGAATCATGAGATTGACGTTCTTGTATCAACAACGATCATTGAGACTGGTCTTGATATTCCAAATGTAAATACGATGATCATTCATGATGCAAATCAGCTCGGATTGTCACAGCTGTATCAGCTTCGAGGACGTGTCGGAAGATCTAACAGAAATGCATTTGCATTTTTGATGTATAAGAAGAACACGTTGTTAAAAGAGACAGCAGAAAAGCGTCTGCAGGCAATTCGTGAATTTACGGATTTAGGCTCTGGATATAAGATTGCCATGAGAGATCTGGAGATTCGTGGAGCTGGAAACCTTCTCGGACAGGCACAGTCTGGTCATATGGAAGCAGTCGGATACGATCTTTATTGTAAGATGTTAAATGAGGCAGTGCTGAAATTAAAAGGAGAGCTTGGAGAAGAGGAAGAATTTGATACAACGCTTGACCTTGATATCAATGCATTCATTCCGGTAGCATATGTATACAACGAATATCAGAAACTGGAATTATACAAACGTATTTCTTCGATCGAGTCAAAAGATGAGATGGAAGATATGACAGATGAATTGATCGACCGTTTTGGAGAAATGCCAAAAGCAGTCCACAATCTTTTATATGTCGCCTACTTAAAAGCACTGGCACATCATGCTTATATGACGGATGTGAAACAAAAAGGAGAAAAAATCTCATTTGAAATGAAGCCGGATGCAGCAGTAGACATAGAAAAAATACCGGAAGTATTGGAGGAATACAAACGTGAACTATCCTTCCAGGCAGGGAAGAATCCAACATTTGTATTAGACCTTTCAAAAACAAAGAAAGTAAAACAGTTAGAAAAGATTGAACATTGTGTGAACTCGCTCAATTCGTTGATAATCCGATAGTTTTGTGCTATAATATCGCAAGATATAAACTGAATATAATTCAAATATGAAGGAGAAAATGAAATGAAGAAATTAGCAAAGAAGTTGCTATGCTTAACTGCAGTTCTTGCGTTAACTCTTTCTTTATTTACAGGATGTAAGAGTAAGAACGAGAAGACATTATTTGAATATGCAGGACAAGAAGTAACATTCCAGGAAGCTCACGTATATGCAAGAATCATGCAGTATCAGGCAGAAGCACAGTATGGAGCATACTTTGGAGACAGCATGTGGTCTATGCAGGTTGGAACAGACAGCAAAGGTAAGAAGATCACAATGCAGCAGTCAGTCAAAGACAGCGTTATCAGCCAGTTAAAACAGATTAAAGTTTTAGCAGCGCACGCAGATGACTATAATGTCAAATTAACAAAATCAGAGAAGAAACAGATCAAAGAAAGCGTAGATGCCTTCGCAAAAGACGAAACAGGTAAGAAAGTCATGAAGAAGACAGAAGCTGACAAAGATACGATCCAGAAACTTTACGAAGAAAGCACAATTGCAAGTAAAGTGATGCAGGCGATCATCAAGAAAGCGAACGTAACAGTATCTGATGATGAAGCTAAGACAGTCAAAGTTTACAAACTTGTCTTCACAACAAAGACAACAGACAGCAAGACTGGAAAAGAAAAAGATATGACAGCCGCTGAGAAGAAAGATCAGTTAAAGAAAGCAAAATCTGCACTAAAGATGATCAAAAAAGGCCAGAGTGTAAGCTCTGTAGCTAAGAAATTCAGCGTAAACTCTGACAATGAAGAATCCTACACAAAAGGAAAATCTGAATTAGGAGATAAATTTGAGGCAGCAGCAGCGAAACTTAAGAAGAATCAGGTAAGCGGAGTTGTAGAACTCGATGATGCATACGTGATCATCAAGATGTTAAATCCAAACGATACATCAGCTGCAGCAACAAACAAATCCACACTTCTGCAGGAAAAACAGCAGGCAGCATACGAGAAAGTATACAAGAAGTGGACAAAATCAGCTGACAAAGACTGGGATGACACAAAATCCGTAGATCAGGATCTGTGGAAAGAAGTTAAATTCAAATACAAAGCTACAACAGCATCTACAACCGCAACTTCTGAATCAACTACAACTGCAACAACATCAAGCAAGACTACAAAGAGCAAATAATTTGCAGGATCGTCAGAAGATAAGCTGAAAGGTTTATAAGAACGAATATAGAAAGACTGGGAAAACATCAGGAGAAATCCTCTGGATTCCCAGCCTTTTTTATTTATAAGAGGATTCTGTAAATCAGGGTTCTTTCATGTTTAAATAAAGTATATTGTATGCATAAATTTGACAAAAACTGGGCAAAATGTTATAATATTAAAATCATTATACAGAATTTCCAGAATATTCTGTATATGGAAGAGGTGAATTTATGACACAATTAGATCTTAACAGAGTACGCCAGTCAATTAAGAACCAGATTGGCAGCAAAATCAAGATTAGTGCAAACAGAGGACGACATAAATTTGTGACAGCAGAAGGCGTGATCAAACAGACATATCCAAATATCTTTTTGGTAGAACTGGAGAATACAGAAGGCAGTGACCAGAATAAAACAGTAAGCTTCAGCTATCAAGATGTGATCACCAGAGATGTCCGCATGATGCTTTTAGAAAACTAACAGATGATGCATAGAATCCTCCTTGTCTGAATATATTTGTATATACAGACAGGGAGGAATTTTTTTATGGATTTTGAGAAAAAAGAATTTTATGGGATTGTGGCGAAGGCAAAGAAACAGATGCAGATCACGATCGATCAGGATTGTAATGTTGCAGATACAAAACCAGATGTTGAAAAGATGATTCAGACAAGAGGTATGGTAAAGATACAGGAAACAGAAATGATGATCGACCGTGTCAGGATGAAAGGAGAATTTTTATTTCAGGGACTTTACGGAACAAACGATACGGCGACTTTTTTGGAGTCCTTGGAGTATTCACTTCCATTTGAAGAGTATGTACATATTGACGGGGTACTTCCTTCAGACTATGTCAAAGTACAATACACGATCGATGATATTAATACGGTGCTGATCAATTCAAGAAAGATCAGCATACGGGTATTATTAACATTTACATTTCAGGTCACGGAAGAAATGAGGGAAGAAGGAATTATAGCGATCCATGACGAAAATGTATCTGTTTTGAAGAAAGATATTCAGGTTACGGATCTGATAGTAAATAAAAAAGATCTGGCAAGATTAAAAGAAGAACTCATACTCCCTGCAAACAAGGCAAATATATATCAGGTACTGTGGACACAGGTGGATATCGAAAACCTTCAGGCAAAGATCGCAGAGCATATGATCGAGATTCAGGGTTCCATGCATGTATTTATCTTATATCTTGGGGAAGATGCGCAAATGCCGGTCCAGTATGCCCGATGGGAGATTCCTGTAGACACACAGTTAGAGTGTTACGAGTGTATGCCGGGGATGATCGGTAAAATAGGGATGTCACTGGGAGGGCAGCAGCTGGAAGTAAGACCGGATGAAGATGGTGAGGAACGGGTTATTTCTTTGGAAGTAACGATTGATTGTGATATTAAAATTTATGAAGACCATAAGATCACTTATGTAGATGATGGATGCAGTATGGAAAAGACACTGATCCCAGAATATCATATGTTTGATTTTGAAACATTGATCGGAAAGAATCAGGCAGTAATGAAATCAGGAAAACGTTTCCGTATGGAGCAGGAACCGGGAAAACTTTTACAGGTATTGTCCGTCAAAGGAAGTGTAACAGTGGATGATATGGAAATCACTGAGCAGGGAATGTCCGTGGAGGGTGTGTGGATGGCAGACGTTTTATACCTCTCAACGGAAGATACAACACCAGTCATGAGCAGTTCCTATATGGAGCCATTTACATTTTTTGTAGAGACGAAAAATCTTAGTGGAAATGAGGATTATCAGCTGGATGTCAGGGTTGACCAGATGAGTGCAGTTCCAACAGAAGGCGGAGAAATAGAGATCCGAACGGCCATTTTGTTTGATTTTATCTCTTTCCATAAGACGAGACAGAGAATTATGACGGATATCAAAGAAGAAGCACTGGATTATGAAAAAATCCGAAAGATTCCGGGGATTGTTGGGTATGTTGTAAAAGAAGGAGATACCTTATGGTCTATAGCAAAGACCTATTTTACGACGGTAGAAAGCATACGGGAACAAAATGAGGAAGTCGGTGAGATAAAACCCGGAGATAAACTTTTGATCGTAAAAGAAATAGGAATATTTCAGTAAATAAGGATTGCATTTTTTTAAGAACAATATTATAATATTCTGTATACAAGATGTGAGATAGAAAGTATTTCACATGAGATAAAGGAGTGCATATGGATAATAGTATTGTTCTAAAATCATATGGGAAAATCAACCTTGGTCTGGATGTTTTAAGAAGGCGTGAAGATGGATATCATGAAGTACGCATGATCATGCAGACGGTTGGACTTTATGACTTGCTGACGATGAAGAAGATCAAAGATGACAAGATCAAGATGACTTGTAATCTCGCATTTCTTCCAACAGATGAGAGAAATCTTGTATACAAAGCAGTGAAACTCATAAAGGATAAATATCATATCAAAGACGGTGTAGAGATCGAATTAAGCAAGAGAATTCCAGTAGCCGCAGGCATGGCTGGCGGAAGCTCAAACTGTGCTGCAGCATTAAAGGGCATGAATGAATTGTTTGATCTGGGACTGTCAATTGACGAATTATGTGAGATAGGAGTCACACTTGGAGCAGACGTTCCTTATTGTATCTGGGGAGGAACGGCACTTTCTGAAGGAATCGGAGAGAAACTTTCAAGAGTTGATGCAATGCCAGAGTGTTATATACTGATAGCGAAACCAGGAATCAGTGTATCAACAGCATTTGTATACCAGAATCTGGATCTTCCAGGATTATCGAAACACCCAGATATTGACGGCATGTTAGAATGTTTAAAGAAGAAAGATTTAAGAGGAATCTGCGATCGTCTGGACAATGTCCTTGAGACAGTGACGGTCAAAGAATACCCGATCATTGAGAAAGTAAAGAAACACCTGATGGATCAGGGAGCAATGGGAGCTTTGATGAGTGGAAGCGGTCCAACGATTTTTGCGATCTTTGAGGATAAGAAAACAGCAGATCATGCGCTGGAATCATTAAGGGGCATAAAAGACATTAAACAGGCATATGTAGTCAGACCGATACAATAATGTATTTTCACAGTAAGAAAGCAGAATAGAAGATACATTGGAAAAAGCAGGAGGAGAAGAAACTATGAGTGATAAATTAAAGGTAAATATGAATGAATATCTTCCACTGAGAGACGTGGTATTTAATACATTAAGACAGGCGATCATCACAGGTGAGTTCGCACCAGGAGAACGTTTGATGGAAATCGCACTGGCGAATAGATTAGGAGTCAGCAGAACACCAGTCCGTGAAGCAATCCGTAAGCTGGAACTGGAAGGTCTTGTAGTTATGATTCCAAGAAAAGGTGCAGAAGTTGCAAGAATCACAGAAAAAGATTTAAGAGATGTACTGGAAGTACGTTGTTCTCTGGAAGAACTTGCAGCAGAACTTGCAGCAGAACGAATGGACGATGAAGGTAAAGCAAAATTAGATGCAGCATTACAGGAATTTGAAGCAGCGATCGAATCAGAAGACAACGCAGCAATCGCAGACAGCGATATGGAATTCCATGACATCATTTTTGATGCAACAGGAAACCCACGTCTGATCCAGATCATAGGAAACTTAAGAGAACAGTTCTACCGTTACCGTCTGGAATATGTAAAAGACACAGATTATCATATCGTATTATTAAATGAGCATAAAGAACTTGTCAATGCGATCAAATCTGGAAAGAAAGAAGAAGCACGCCAGATCATGAAGAAACATATTACAAATCAGGAAATGACAGTGATCCGAAATATCAAAGAAGAATATTAGATTCTGGTTTGAAGGGTAGTCGTTAATGTGTATATGAGAAAAACGAAATAATAACATAGAAGATCCAGACCAGAAATTTTGCTCGCCGTTTTGAACGGTCGCTGATACGCGAACTTTCCTTCGATAACTCGCGTTCAAAGGTACTAAAACTGGTAGTTTTTGACGCTCAAACAATCGACCAAGTTCGCTGCAAACCGTTCAAAACGACGGCAAAATTTCAATGGTTCTGGATCTTCTATGTTATTATTTCGTTTTTCTCATATACACGGACGGCTATTCAAACCACTACGAGTGTGTATGGAGAACGTTATTGGTCGTCAATTTAGATACTTGCAGACGGAAGATTTGAGGATTTGAGAAATTAGGAAGTCACTATAGGAGGTTTCTTAAGACCTGCAGACATTAAGGGGATAAACACTGGTTACAATAAATTACATATAATAATACAAAGAATAGAAAAGGAAAAACATATGAATATAAGAACTGCAACAATTAAGGATTTAGAGGCAGTAACAGCTGTAGAAGCGGAATGCTTTCCACAAGCAGAAGCAGCGACGAAAGAGGAATTGGCAGAACGATTAAAATACTATGCGGATCACTTCTGGCTGATGTTTGATGGGGATAAATTAATTGCTTTTGTAGATGGATTTGTAACGGATGAAAAAGATCTGACAGATGAGATGTATGCAAAAGCAGACCTACACAACCCAAATGGTGCGTGGCAAATGATCTTCGGGGTGAATACGATACCTTCTTACAGAAGACACGGCTATGCAGGAGAACTGATCAAATGTGCAATCGAAGATGCGAAAGCACAGGGAAGAAAAGGGTTGGTACTTACCTGTAAGGATCATCTGGTGCATTATTATGCGAAATTTGGATTTGTGAATGAAGGCGTGTCTGGGTCTGAACATGGCGGGGTTGTTTGGAATCAGATGCGGTTAGAATTTTGATTTTGTGGGTAAATTGGCCAACTGAAGTCTTTCTGTATATGATAAAAAATAAATAATGCTGCTTTTCCAGACCATTATTTATTTTTTCTCATATACAATCCCCACGACTCCTATTCAAATTAGTACTGTCGGTACTGGCACTATGCCTTTTATTCACGCACAAGATCTATGCCTCGGAAAGCCAGCCGTCAAGTAAGAACTACACTTATCTATCAGACATTTCATACGACAAAGACAAATCATTTGTGGCAAGCGGCCACAGCATTCATATCGATGAAAATGATTCCAATCAAATGCTTACATTAAAAGTGAATGGAAAAAGCCAATCCTATATCAAAGGACTCTGCGCATGGGCGACTTCAGAGATTGTTTATGATCTAAAAGATTATGACTATGACTATTTTACAGCGGATCTTGGGGTTGATATCAGCGAACAGAGTAATTATTTTAACACAGGAGTAAGATTTTATATTTACACATCCGATGATGGGGAAAGTTGGACGGAGAAATATAAGTCTGATACACTTTATGGATGGAGTGAAGCAGATGCGGTTAAGATCGATATTAAAAATGCAAAATATTTAAAATTAACAGCAGATGATAACAGTGCGAACTGGTGGGCTGCATGGTATGATGAAGCTGTCTATGCGAATGCAAAACGGATTAAAGAAGACTATAAAGAAGACACTTCAGATATAGCAGTGATCAAAACTGTTGATACTTACGATAAAGAACTAAAACAACAAGCTATGGAACAAAGTACAGTGATCTTTACCGCAAGATGATATTATCTCTATCCCTAACAGCGTCAGGAAAGAATTATTTCTTTTTTGACGGGACACAGGTATCTGATCCAGTGACAAGATATCAGATTTACAAAGATCTTCATATGCACAAAGGACAAGATCAGGAACTGATTCAGAATCAGGTTTTTGAATCGCTGACTGTGGAGGACTTTCCAAGACAGGAAGCTGTATCTGGGGAACCTACAAAGGACTTCCAACAGGTCTGTATGTGAATGATCTGGAAAATCAGTTAATCGGAAATCCAACAGGATTGGAATGGAAATACACAGAAGAAGATACATGGGCATCTTACACAGAAGAACAGCCGGATTTAAGCGGAGACAAAACACTGATCGTAAGAGCAGCAGCAACAGGAATTTATCAGGCAGATACCAAGACAACGACCTATCAGTTTACAAAAGATGGCACAGATGCTGTACAGAAATATATTTCAATCAAACATTTGTCCATTGAAAAAGCATCTTCAGAACAAAGTAATAAAGGCGATTACGCCCAAAATGCGATTGATGGCAATATTAATACTTTATGGCATACTGTCTACGATGGATCTGACCAGGAAAAATCGATTACGATAAAATTAGATGAACCAGTTTATTTATCAGCATTTGAATACGTGCCAAGACAGATCGGAGTAAATGGACGAACAAGAGATGGAATCCTGTATGTAAGCAGCAACGGCGAAGATTGGACAGAAGCCGCCAGTGTTACAGAATGGGCAAACAATACACAATGGAAGAAGATTACGTTACAGGAATCTGTGAAAATCCAATATGTAAAATTCGTAACAACGAAAAACTGGGGAAATGGAAATTATGCCTCTGCAGCCATGATCAATCTGTACGAAGACGAAACAACAAAAGTAACTACGACAGCAAGTAAGAAAACTACAGAACGCAAAACAACATACACAAACAAACCAACGCAAATAACAATAAAAGCACCAGGAAGAGCAACGATCAAAACCATTAAAAAAGGTAAAAGAAAAGCCCAGTTGAAATGGAAAAAAGTCAGCAAGGCAAAAGGTTACATGATTCAGTACTCTACCTCCAAGAAGTTTAAACGCAGTCAGACAAAGAAAAAATATACAACAAAAACGAGTCTGACAGTGAAGAAGCTGAAATCCAAGAAGACTTATTACTTTAGAATTAAGGCTTATACGAAAGGTGCTGCGAATAAGAAGGTTTATTCAAAGAACTGGAGTAAAGTGAAGAAATGTAAAATTTGATTTTGTATTGTTTACGCCGATAGGTTGTTGACGCTGAAGGCTAAGCGGTTTATGAATCAAAGTTATTCCAGACGGAGGGGTGTATGTTTTACGATGTTGGCTGTCAATATAAAAATTAAGAACCGATACCGTTAAAAATACACATATTGTAGTGGTTTGAATAGTCTTCAGGTGGATGGGACAGAAAGAAGATCGCACGAAATATTTATCATAAGCAGGTGCAAACATGAGCCTTTTTAAGTGCTTTTTTAACAAATTCGCAGTGCCCTGTGGTGGAATGTCTGAACGTAGGTGCGGGCATTTTGGCTCGCGCCAAGTGAGTTTTCCAAGGAACAGGCACGGATCAGCGATTTGTTAAAAAAGCTCTTAAAAATGCGGGGTTGCACCTGCTTATGATAAATATTTCGTGCGATCTTCTTTCTGTCCCATCCACAATAAACCAACAACACCCGATATCTACTTTTTTTACACCCCAATTTATGCTATGATAAACTTTAAGTGTATTTTGCAGTCACAAAACATACAAAATAAAGATGGAGGGAAGTTCATGTTTGATATTCAGGAAGAATTGAAGAAACTTCCGGCGAAGCCCGGGGTTTATTTGATGCATAACAGCAAGGATGAGATCATCTATGTTGGAAAAGCGATCAAGTTATGCAATCGTGTGCGCCAGTACTTTCAGGACAGCAGGAAGCTGTCTGTGAAGATTCAACATATGGTGAAGAATGTTGCCTATTTTGAATATATTATTACAGATTCTGAACTGGAAGCGTTGGTGCTCGAGAATAACCTGATCAAAGAACATCATCCAAAGTATAATACCAAATTAAAAGATGACAAAGGATATCCCTACATCAAAGTGACAATCAATGAAGAATTTCCAAGAATCATGCTGGCTAGAAAGATGAAGGCGGATGGGGGAAAATATTTTGGACCTTATACGAGTGCGGGAGCCGTGAATGATACGATTGAATTGTTACGAAAGATTTTTAAGATCAGAACGTGTAACCGCAGGCTTCCAAAGGATGTTGGAAAAGACAGGCCGTGTCTTTATTATCAGATCAAGCAGTGTAATGCACCATGTCAGGGATATATATCCAAGGAAGATTATGCAAAGCAGATTGAGGAAACATTAAAATTTCTAAATGGAAATTACAAACAGGTTGCAAAGATGCTTCAGGGGAAAATGCAAAAGGCGTCTGATGAACTGGAATTTGAACAGGCGATGGAATATCGGGATCTTCTCAAGAGTATTGAGCGGATCATGGACCGCCAGAAGATCAATACTTATGCTTTTGAAGACAGAGATATTATCGCAATGGCAGAGGATGACAAAGACGTTGTTGTATCGATTTTCTTTATCCGCAAAGGAAAACTTCTTGGAAGAGAACATTTTCATATGGAAGCGGATGAGGAAAGTTCAAAAGAAGAGGTTTTAGGTGCTTTTGTAAAACAGTTTTATGCAGGGACACCATATCTTCCGGGAGAGATTTTTCTGGAACATGATATTGCAGAAAAAGAGATCATCGAAGAATGGTTGTCAAAGAAACGTGGAGCCAAAGTGCATTTTAAGATACCAGTGCGTGGACAAAAACACAAGATGGTGGAGATGGCGAAAGAAAATGCCCAGAATGTACTAAGGATGGATCGTGAGAAGATCAAACGAGAAGAAAAAAGAACGATCGGGGCGGTTCATGAAATTGAAGAACTGCTTGGAATGGAAGGATTAAACCGAATGGAAGCATTCGATATTTCCAACATCAGCGGTTTTCAGACAGTGGCATCCATGGTTGTCTTTGAAAGAGGAAAAGCAAGAAGAAGAGATTACCGTAAGTTTCGGTTAAGAACCATTGAAGGTCCGGATGACTATGCAAGTATGCAGGAAGTCCTTACAAGAAGATTTCTTCATGGAAAGAAAGAACTGGAGGAATTAAAAGAACAAGGCAAAGATGCAGAACTTGGAAGTTTTACAAGGTTTCCAGATATTCTGATGATGGATGGAGGAAAAGGACAGGTCAATGTTGCACTCAGGGTATTAGATGAATTAGGTCTTGATATTCCAGTATGCGGAATGGTCAAAGACGATAATCACAGGACAAGAGGGCTGTATTATAATAATGAGGAAATCATGTTCCCGGCAAACAGCGAGGCATTTTTACTTGTGACAAGGATACAGGACGAAGCCCATCGTTTTGCAATTGAATATCACAGATCCCTGCGTGCGAAAGGACAGGTTCACTCTGTTCTCGATGATATCAAAGGAGTCGGGCCTAAGAGACGAAAAGAGCTGATGAAATATTTTAAAGATATCAGTCAGATCAAGACAGCAGAGGTTTCAGAACTTTTAAATGTTCCAGGAATGAATGAAAGCACAGCGAAAGCCATTTATGAGTTTTTTCACGTTTCCAAGTAAATAAGAAATATGTTAAAATAAAAAAAGAGACAGGCAATCAAAGGTGCAGAAAGTGAGAAGAATTATGGATAAAGAGCATAGAGTATCAGTATATGATATGATAAAGGAATTAAATTTAAAAGAAGTTACACCGGAGATCAATTCAAGAGAAGTTTATATTGAGCAGGCAGAGATCAACAGACCAGCATTACAGCTGGCAGGATTTTTTGAGAATTTTGCAAAGAATCGTGTGCAGATCATTGGAAAAGCAGAACATTTATTCATTGAAGAAGTAGAGAAAGATGTGGAAAATGCAGAAACTATCTATAATAGATTTATCGGTGCGGGAATCCCTGCAATCGTATTTTGCAGAAATCTGCATCCGAGTGAAATGCTGTTAAGCATTGCGAAAAAGTACAGTGTACCTGTACTTATTTCACAGGATTCAACATCTGAATTCATGGCAGAAGTGATCCGCTGGCTGGGTGTTGTACTGGCACCAAGTATTACGATCCATGGTGTTTTGGTTGATGTATTTGGAGAAGGTATCCTGATCACAGGTGAGAGTGGAATTGGTAAGAGTGAAGCTGCTCTGGAATTGATACGAAGAGGTCATCGTCTGGTATCTGATGATGTGGTAGAGATCAAGAGAGTCAGCAAAAAGACTTTGATCGGAACATCACCGGAAGTTACAAGGTTCTTTATTGAACTGCGAGGAATCGGCATTATTGACGTTAAGAATCTGTATGGTGTTGAGAGCGTGAAGATGGAGCAGGAGATCGATCTGGTCATCCAGTTAGAAGACTGGAATAAAGATACAGATTATGATCGTCTGGGACTGGAAGAGAAGTATATTGAATACCTTGGAAATAAAGTTGCAGCACATACACTTCCAATTCGTCCAGGACGAAATCTGGCGATCATTGTAGAGGCAGCAGCGATCAACCATAGACAGAAGAAGATGGGATATAATGCAGCAGAAGAACTTTATAAACGTGTTACAGGACAGATGGAGGAGTAATTGCATGAAATATCTTTATGGAATTGATATTGGCGGAACAACAGTAAAGATGGGACTGTTTGCAGAAGATGGAACATTAAAAGAAAAATGGGAGATCAAGACAAGAACGGAGGAGAATGGAAAGAACATTCTTCCAGATATTGCGGCAGCAGTGAATGATCATATGAAAGCAAATGATCTTGCATGTGAAGATGTGATCGGACTTGGTGTCGGAGTGCCGGGAGCAGTCCTTGAATTTGCAAAGGTAAATGAATGTGTAAACCTTGGATGGGGAAGCGTTGATGTGGCAGGAGAACTGTCAAAACTTACAGGATGCCCTGTCAAAGCGACAAATGATGCGAATGCAGCAGCATTAGGTGAGATCTGGATGGGTGCAGCAGCAGAATATAACAGTGCAGTTATGATCACACTAGGAACCGGAGTCGGCGGTGGAATCATCATTGACGGAAAGATTGTCGATGGAAGCCGTGGATATGGTGGAGAGATTGGGCATATGACTGTGGATCCATTTGATGACAGAGTATGTAATTGTGGAAAAACAGGATGTTTAGAGCTTTATGCTTCAGCCACAGGAATTGTGTATGAGACAAAGAAAGCACTCAAAAAATACGAGAAATCAACGACGCTGAAAGACATTACTGAAGTGACATCAAAAGATATTTTTGATGCAGCCAAAGCAGGTGATGAATTTGCAGCGAAACAGGTAGACAATCTTGGTAAGAAATTAGCACTTGCAACAGGAAATATCGCATTGATGGTAGATCCAGAAGTGTTTGTAATCGGAGGAGGAGTATCCAAAGCCGGACAGATTCTTTTAGATGCAGTCAATGCACACTATAAGACATATACATTTGGAAAAGCACAGGAAACAAAATTCGTGCTGGCAACACTTGGAAATGATGCGGGAATCTATGGTGCAGCCAGTCTGATGCTTTCATAAGGGCAGAAGAAAGAATCTTGTCACATCAGGATTCTTTCTTGAATTTTACAGTGCAATCCTATAAATTCAAGAATAAAACAATAAGTACAGATAGAATGGAGAAATTATGGAAGCAAAGATCGAACAGTTAAAACAGATCATACCAGAGAAATACATTTTAGAAAACGAACCGATGAAGAAACATACAACATTCCGCATCGGAGGACCTGCAGATATATTTGCAGCACCAGAGAGTATCGAAGAGATTGAAGCAGTCTGTCGTTTTGCAAAAGAACAGGATATTCCACTATTTGTTTTAGGAAATGGAAGCAATCTTTTAGTTGCAGATGGTGGAATGGAAGGAATTGTTCTTCAGATTTATAAAAACTACAGTGGAATTGAAGTGAATGGCAATGAACTTATCGTGAAAGCAGGAACTTTATTAAGTTCTACATCCAAAACAGCACTTGCAGAGGAACTGACAGGGTTTGAGTTTGCAGGCGGAATTCCAGGAACATTTGGCGGTGCAGTTGTAATGAATGCAGGAGCATACGGCGGTGAGATGGTACAGGTATTAAAGGAAGTCAAAGTTCTCACAAAAGACGGAGAGATCAAAACTCTGAAAGCAGAAGAATTAGAGCTTGGATACCGCACAAGCAATATTCTTAAGAATGAATATGTTGTCTTAGAAGGTGTGATCGAACTGCAGAAAGGCAGCAAAGAAGAGATCAAAGCAAAGATGGACGAATATGCCTTGGCAAGAAAAACAAAACAGCCATTGGAATATCCAAGCGCAGGAAGTACATTTAAACGCCCAGAAGGATATTTTGCAGGAAAACTGATCCAGGATGCAGGATTAAAGGGATATCAGGTGGGAGATGCACAGGTATCAGAGAAACACAGTGGATTTGTGATCAACCGTGGAAATGCAACAGCAGCAGATGTTATGCAGTTGATCAGTGACGTAGCAGATAAAGTAAAAGAACAGTTTGGAGTTACGATGGAACCTGAAGTAAAACGAGTTGGAAGGTTCTAGAAGAGAAGATTCTAAGAAGGAGCAGCGAAGATGAGATTTGTAATTGTAACAGGAATGTCGGGAGCAGGAAAAAGCAGTGCATTAAAGATGTTAGAAGATGTTGGTTATTTTTGTGTGGATAATCTTCCAGTGGCATTGCTTGATAAATTTGCAGAAATGTTATTAGATAAGACTGCTAAGATAGAAAATGTTGCACTTGGCATTGACATCCGCAATGGAGAAGGAATTGGTGAATTAGAGCAGAAATTAAAAGAGATTGAGGAAACAGGCATTCAGTACGAGATTCTCTATCTGAATGCAAGCAACCGTATTTTATTAAAGCGATATAAAGAGACAAGAAGAAATCATCCATTATCAAGAGATGGAAGAGTCGAAGATGGAATTGCAAAAGAGCGGGAGATCATGAAATTTCTGCAGGAGAAGGCTGATTATGTGATTGATACAAGTCAGCTTCTTACAAGAGAATTAAAAGAAGAGATCAATGATATTTTTGTTGAAGGCGAGGAAGGGCAACGCTTCCAGATCGCAGTTGTTTCTTTTGGATTCAAATACGGAATTCCTGCGGATGTGGATCTGGTATTTGATGTAAGATTTCTTCCGAATCCATATTATGATCTGAATCTTCGTCCACTCACTGGAAATGACAAAGCAATTCAGGATTTTGTGATGGAACATCAGGAATCTGTAGAATTCCTTGAGAAATTAGACGATATGATGGAATTTCTGATTCCAAATTATATCAAAGAAGGCAAGTATAATCTTGTCATCGGAATTGGATGTACAGGTGGAAAACACCGTTCCGTAACGATCACAAATAAACTGGCAGAAAAATTAAAACACCTGCCATATTCTGTTAAAGTAGAGCATAGAGATATTATGAGGTAGCAAATGTCATTTTCAAGTAACATAAAAGAAGAATTATCAAGAAATGAAACGAGTGCCAGACACTGCAGGATCGCAGAAATTGCAGGATTTCTGCGGTTTGGAGGGAATATCAGTCTGGATCCGGACAATTATAAGATACAGATTCAGACAGAGACAGTATCCGCTGCAAAACGTTTTTATACACTTTTAAAAGATGTGTTTGATATTCATGCAAAGATTGATGTCGGGCGCAATGAATTTCTAAAAAGAAGTCGAAATTATACGATAAGTGTTGACAAGCATAATGATTGTGTTTTAATATTGAAAGCAGTGAAACTTTTAGACCCACGAGAATTTGGGTTGGTTTTACAAAACACATGTTGTAAGCGGGCATATATTCGAGGAGCTTTTCAAGCAGCCGGTTCCATGAGTGATCCTGAGAAGAATTATCACTTTGAAGTCGTCTCTACAGATGAGCAGACCGCAGAACAGTTAAAAGAAGTCTTGAATTTTTTTGATTTAGATGCTAAAATTGTTTTGCGAAAGAAATACTATGTGGTATACATGAAAGAAGGATCAAAGATCGTAGATGTGTTGAATATTATGGAAGCACACGTCGCCCTGATGGAACTTGAGAATGTTAGAATCCTGAAAGATATGCGTAACAAAGTAAACCGTCGAGTTAATTGTGAGACAGCGAACATTAACAAGACAGTTTCAGCCGCAGTCAAACAGGTGGAAGATATTGAATATATTGATAAGCACAAAGGCCTCCGATTTTTAGATCAAGGGTTGCAGGATATTGCAAGATTACGTCTGGAACACCCGGAAGCTACACTGAAAGAACTTGGAGATATGCTAGAACCGCCAGTAGGCAAGTCAGGTGTGAACCACCGGTTAAAGAAGATCGGCCGAATTGCGGAAGAGATAAGATTGGGAGGACAGGAATGATTTCAAAGAACGTCAAAGTGGAAGTAGCCTTAAGAGAAGAAGACAGACCAATAGCTTTTCTTGTACAGATGGCGAGCCAGTTTGAGAGCAAGATTTTATTCGAGACAGGGAATAAGCAAGTCAATGTAAAAAGTATGATGGGAATGATGAGTCTGGGATTAGACTTAGATCGTTTAGAAGACTTAACAGTCGTAGCTGACGGAGCAGATGAGGAAGAAGCAGTCAGCAAAATTGAAGGTTATCTTACAAAAGGAGCATAGATCCAATATATCTGTGCTTTTATATACGCCGAAATAGCTCAGTTGGTAGAGCACTTCACTCGTAATGAAGGGGTCGCCGGTTCAAGTCCGGTTTTCGGCTTTTTTGGATGCAGGCAGCAAGAAAATGTCTGCATTTTTGTTTGTATCAATTTCTAATAAAAAAGAACTGCCCTAATTTGGCAGTTCTTTTTATTTTATAAGTATCAATACAGTAAATAGTATCAACTTATCAAAGAAATATTAAATTTCAAATAAATCACTATAAGCTTTCAGCGCTCCATCAGTATCATGTGCAAGCACACGTTTCGCAAGCACTTTACCAAGCTGTACACCTTCCTGGTCGAAGCTGTTTACATTCCATACGAATCCCTGGAACATGATCTTATTCTCGAAATGTGCTAAGAGAGATCCAAGAGATTCAGGAGTTAACTGATCTCCGATGATAATGCTTGATGGACGTCCACCTTCGAAGTTCTTGTTCTTGTTTTCATCTTCTTTACCACAAGCAAATGCGACGATCTGAGCTGCAACGTTTGCACATAATTTCTTCTGGCTTGTGCTTCCTTCGATTACAACATCTGTACCGATCTGGCTGTCTTTGAATCCAACGAACTGTAAAGGAACGATGTCAGTTCCCTGATGTAATAACTGATAGAAAGAATGCTGTCCGTTTGTACCAGGTTCTCCAAAGATGATAGGTCCTGTTACATAGTTTACAGGTTCACCAAAACGGTTTACGGATTTACCATTAGATTCCATATCACACTGCTGTAAATGTGCAGGGAAACGGCTTAATGCCTGAGAGTATGGTAATACAGCTGTTTCAGGATATCCCTGTACGTTTCTTTCATAAACACCGATCAGGGCATCTAATAAGTCAGGGTTTGATTTGATATCTTTGTTTGTAGCAAGTTTGTCTTCTTCAGCCATACCATCAAGGATTCTTGCAAAGATTTCTGGTCCAAATGCAAGAGAAAGGATTACTCCACCTACGGCAGAAACAGAAGAGTAACGTCCACCGATAAAGTCATCCATGAAGAATGCTTCAAGATAATCATCACTCTTAGCTAAAGGAGAAGTTTCACTTGTTGCAGTTAACATATGTTTAGAAGGATTTAATCCAGCTTTTACTAAAGCATCTTTAACGAAAGCTTCATTTGTTAATGTCTCTAATGTTGTTCCAGATTTAGATACAACGATAAATAAAGAACGGGAAACATCGATAGAATTTAAAACAGCGGCTGCATCATCAGGGTCTACGTTACTGATGAATTTAGCTTCCATCTTATCAAATCCGTTTGTCTTAGCCCAGTTCTCAAGAGCGATATATAAAGCACGAGGTCCTAAATCACTACCACCGATACCGATCTGTACAACTGTAGTGAATTTTTCACCAGCTTCGTTTGTGATCTCACCAGCATGTACTTTGTTTGCAAAGTCAGCTGCTTTTTTCTGCTGTTCAACATAGAAATCACGTTTGTTGACACCGTCAACGATAACGTCTTTTCCAAGCTGTCTGCGGGCTAAATGATGAAGAACAAGTCTCTGTTCTCCTGTGTTGATGATCGCTCCGTTGTATAATTCTTCGAATTTGTCAACTAACTGATGTTCATCAGCTAATTCAGCTAATACATCAAGAACTTCATCATCTACCTGTTTTGCAGCATAGTTAAAGCTTAAACCAGAAGCCATAGGCGCAGAATATTCAGCGACACGTTTCGCACCGTTTTCACCTGTCATAGCTTCTTTGATGTCTACATGATCTTTAAGATCTTTGAGTTTAGCATAAGATGTTAAAGTATCAAGATTGTTCCATGTTACCATAAATAAATCCTCCTTAAGTCCATATAAATATAATTGGTAATATAAGGAAGTGCAGATACAAATGGGTATCTGCACGCACTAATATCATAAAGTAATTATACAGAAAAAAAGATGTAAAAGCAATGGAATTTCCAAGGATATTTAGGAGGACTTGCTGTAGTTTCAGATTATCGCCTATGCGGTCTCAAATGCTCTGCATTTAAGTTTGCCTTGGAGTAATGAATTCGAAATATTGTAACAGAAATGTATACAAAAAATCCAGTTCCAAAATAAAAGAAGCTATGATACAATAAAATACTGTGATGTCAAAAATATACGATATAAAACATCAGGCAAATACATAAATTAAGGCATCTCAAAATTATATTATAGAAGAGAGGGAAATAGTTTGGAAAATAGAGAGAAATTTTCATCAAGAATCGGATTTCTCCTGATCTCAGCCGGATGTGCGATCGGGCTTGGAAACGTGTGGAGATTCCCATTTATTACAGGACAGTACGGTGGGGCTGCATTTGTACTGATCTATTTGTTTTTCCTGATCATTTTAGGATTACCGATCATGGTCATGGAATATGCAGTCGGAAGAGCGAGCCAGAGAAGCATTGCAACGTCATTTCAGGAATTAGAACCAGCCGGAAGTAAATGGCACTGGTACAGCTATTTTGGTATGGCGGGTAACTATTTACTGATGATGTTTTACACAACTGTAGCCGGATGGATGATCAGTTACTTTTTTAAGATGTTAAAAGGTGATTTTGTAAACAAAACCCCACAGCAGGTAGAAAATATCTTTGGAAATATGTTAGCTGATCCTAAAGTGCTGATCTTTTGGATGTTAGTTGTTATTGCATTAGGATTCTTAGTATGTTCTCTGGGACTTCAAAATGGAGTAGAGAAGATCACAACAGCTATGATGTCATGCTTATTTGTAGTTATTCTGATTCTGATCGTAAGAAGTGTAACACTAGAAGGAGCCTCAGCAGGACTTAAATTTTATTTGATCCCAGATTTTGCAGCAGTCAAGAAACAAGGTGTTATGACGGTAGTATCAGCAGCCATGGGTCAGGCATTCTTCACACTAAGTTTAGGAATCGGGGCAATCGCAATCTTCGGAAGCTACATTGATAAAAGCCACAGACTGACAGGAGAAGCGATCAGCGTAGCCATTCTTGATACATTAGTTGCATTAATGGCTGGATTAGTCATCTTCCCAGCTTGCTTCGCATTCGGAGTAAACCCAGGAAGCGGACCAAACCTTGTATTTATTACGTTGCCAAATGTATTCAACGAAATGCCAGGAAGCAGAATCTGGGGAGCCATGTTCTTCTTATTTATGAGCTTTGCTGCACTATCAACGATCATAGCAGTATTCCAGAATATCTTGTCTTTCGCACAAGATCTATGGGGATGGAGTCTTAAGGAATCTATCGTATTTAATGCAGTAGTGATCACGTTATTATCATTGCCATGTGCATTAGGATTCAACGTATGGAGTTTCATCCAGCCATTAGGAGTTGGAACAACGATTCAGGATTTAGAAGACTTTATTGTAAGTAATAATATTTTGCCGCTTGGATCATTAGTTTATCTGTTATTCTGTGTATCCAGATATGGATGGGGATGGGATAACTTTATGAAAGAGGCCAATGAAGGAAAGGGAATTAAGTTTCCGAAGTGGCCGAAGGTTTATATTACTTATATTCTGCCTTTGATTGTTTTGTTTATTTTCGTACAGGGGTATATTGAAAAGTTTTTTTAAATTGTAATTTGAATAAGTCGTGAAGATTGTATATGAGAAAAACGAAATAATAACATAGAGGATCCAGACCAGAAATTTT
>OGDN01002146.1_pt1 | contig 27219 bp, 23 predicted proteins | sample 1570271 | NCBI WGS metagenome assembly OGDN01 (sample SAMEA4384481, study PRJEB24528) | human gut metagenome | reverse complement strand
ATGATGAGGGATGGGAAGATTCGGGACTTAAAAAAGTAAAAAAGGCATGTCAGGCCACAGAAGGAGAAATGCTGTATTACGAGGGTGAGCTGGTCATGCAGCCGCTGTTTTTCAGTTCAAGCGGAGGAAAGACAGAAAATTCGGAAGACGTTTTTTCCGGATCATATCCTTATCTTGTAAGCGTCTTTAGCCCGTATGAAGAAGGAGCGAGCCATTCGGACGAGAAGAAGACTTTCACATTGACTCAGATGCGCAGCGCCCTTGAGGAAAAATATGAGGACAGGTCTTGTGGCGGCCTGTCGCCGGACAACATAAAAATCCTGTCCAGGACTTCAGGCGGCCGAGTAGAAACCATGCAGGCAGGGCAGGCGACATTCAAGGGCACAGAGATAAGATCGGCCATGGGGCTTTCGTCAGCGCTGTTTTCCATAGAGTTTGAAGAAGGTGGAAGCGGGGGAGAGACTCAGATAGTGTTTACATCAAACGGTTCCGGCCACGGAGTGGGACTGAGCCAATACGGCGCCAGCGGCATGGCTAAAGAAGGAAGCGATTATAAAGAGATACTTTCTCATTATTACACCGGAACGAAAGTATATTGAAATTGATCTTTTTAAAGTGCGGATAATAAGCCTTGATTTTAAGTGTGACTGTATTGTATTATTAGAGAAGAGAATCTCTTTTTCAGGAGAGCGACGGAAAGGAAAAATCATGGCAGATCTGAAATATTTAAACCGTTTAGCAAAGGATTATCCCAATATAAAAGCCGCTTCTGCGGAGATCATAAATTTAAAGGCCATTCTAGCGCTGCCGAAGGGAACAGAGTATTTTTTAAGCGACCTTCACGGAGAGCATGAGGCCTTTATTCATATGTTGAAAAGCGCGTCGGGAACCATCAAGATGAAGATTGACGAGCACTTCGAAAATGTTCTCAACGAGAGAGAAAGAGAAGAGCTGGCGGCGCTTGTATACAATGCCGAGGCGGAGATCGCAAGACGCCGGAAAAACGAGAAAAATTTTGACGATTGGTGCAATGTGGCCATATATCGCCTTATTACGATATGCAAGTCGGTGTCCACAAAGTACACTCGTTCGAGGGTGAGACAGCGTCTTCCCAAATACATGGAATACAGCATAGATGAGCTTCTTCACGCCGACGACGAAGCCAACAGAGCTCACTACTACAGCGAGATCATAAATTCCATCGTGGAATGTGGCGTGGCCGAAGAGTTTATAGTGGAGCTTACCGAGGCCATAAGCAGGCTGGCCGTAGACAAGCTGCATATAATCGGCGATATATTCGACAGAGGCGCTCACCCGGACACCATCATGGACTTTCTGATGAACTTTCACGACGTGGACTTTCAATGGGGGAACCACGACATAGTGTGGATGGGGGCTGCCGCGGGGAACTGGGCGTGTATAGCCAACCTGCTGAGAATGAACATAAGCTACAACAACTTTGACATGCTGGAAGTGGGATACGGAATCAATTTAAGGCCGCTGGCCATATTTGCCGCAAAGGTGTACGGCGAAGACCCTTGCGAGTTTTTTAAACCCCACGTTCTCGACTACAATAAATACGACCCTGTACCGGAGGATCTGGCGGCTAAGATGCACAAGGCAATAGCCATCTGCCAGTTTAAGATAGAGGGGCAGAGAATCAAGGCTCATCCTGAATACAAGCTTGAAAAAAGACTCCTGCTGGATAAGATAGATTTTGAAAATAAAACGGTGGAGGTAGAGGGCGTAAAATGGCCTCTGAGAGACGCCAATTTCCCTACGCTTGATCAGGAGGACCCTTATAGGCTTACGCCGGAAGAAGAGGAGGTCATGCGTTCCCTCACGGCGTCTTTCCTCAATTCGGAGAAGCTCCACGCCCACATAAAATTCTTATACAGCCACGGAGCCTTGTATACTAAGATAAACGGTAACTTGCTATATCACGGCTGCATACCTATGAACGAGGACGGAGAATTCAAGGAGGTGGAGCTGTATGGCAAGAAGCTCAAAGGCAAAGCTCTGATGGATTATCTCGACGATCAGGTCAGAAAGGCTTATTATGCCCCGGAAAGTTCAGATGAAACGGGATATAAAGGCGATCTGATGTGGTACCTGTGGCTGGGCGGCGATTCGCCTCTGTTCGGAAAGGAGAAGATGACCACCTTCGAGAGGCTTTTCATTGCCGACAAGACCACCCACAAGGAATTTACGAGGCCGTATTACAAGCTGATAAAGAACAGAGAAACCTGTGAGAAAATAATAAGAGAATTCGGGCTGGATCCTTCGAGAGGAAAGATTCTCAACGGCCACGTTCCCGTAAAGATAAAAGACGGAGAGTCTCCTGTCAAAGGAGGTCTGCTCTATGTGATAGACGGAGGCATATCCAAGGCTTACCAGAAACAGACAGGCATTGCAGGATATACATTCATATTCAATTCACGATTCATGGCGCTGGCAGAGCACAAGCCTTATACGCCTGTTCGAGACGACGGCACCCAGGAATTCCATTCCCCTGTGATGAAGACGGTGGAGACCATGGCCGAAAGGCTGCTGATCTTAGACACCGATCAGGGAGCCGACCTTGTCGAAAAGATAGACGACTTAAAGGCGCTGGTGCAGGCCTTTAAGAAGGGCGAAATAAAAGAACGGTACTAACGCCGCCAACCAAGTTTTTGTTTAACCAAGCCTCCCGGCATTTTCTGTGCGGCCCTTCGGCAGCATAGAAAACAGCGGGAGGTTTTTATATGTCCTTGCCGGAACAGATGTATATCCTGACGGCGAGAGCCAGCCGCTCATAGTCGCCCAACGAGAACGGGTTGATGCCCAGCAGCTCTCCCGCCCGCTTCAACCTGTATCTGATGGTGTTCTTGTGCTGGGACATGACCTCTCCCGTTCTTTCCAAGTCCCCTCCGCACTTGACGAAGCTTGTGAGAGTGTTTACCAGCTCGCCGTTTTTCTCTGCGTCGTAGGCCTCGAGGGGCGCAATGTAGCTCCTGCTGTAACCGTACATTGACGGCTTGTGGACAAAAGGAAGAAGCGGCTGGTAAGGGCCTAAGCTGTCGAAGGTTATGAAAGGCCGTCCGGCGCTTTCATCGGGGAAGGAGGAAGCGTGCATGCTCTCCCTGATGGCATAGGCGAGGTCTTCTTTTAAATGATGTATCTTCGAGACTCCTACGGTAAAGTCCTTGAGCAGACTGCTTGAGAAAAAGTCCATATGAGGAGCCAGAAGCTCTTCACTGCTTTCCACCGGAAAGTGGCGGACGGAAATAATCACGAGAAAGCCGTTTTTATACAGGAACATGGAGCTCTCCGGATTAAGAGCCCTGCTGCTGTTAAACTCCCTCTCTATGTCCAGATAAAGCTGCGTGTCGAGATGGCCGAAGTCGTATCTGAAATAGATGGACATAATATCGTCCTGAATAAAAGGATTTATCTCCGTAACGGCTCTTGAAACGGCCTCCATATCGTTTTCCGGCACCGAAAAGAGAGACGTCACCTTCTGCTCCTGATAATATATGGAGTCGTACTTTTCTATGGCCTTGTTCACCAGCAACAGAATGTCCTCGAAAAACGGATAGGAATCGTTGAGGATGAAAATGGGGAAATCCATATGATCGGCGTAGCGTATGACGTTTTCGCTTATGGGAAGCTTAAAAATATTCTTTATTATCAGGCCGCTTCCGTTCTTTGAGACCAGCTTTTTAACGGCATCGTATATCAGGTTGGGATTTTTCTTGGCGTACAAAAAAGTGGAGAGTGTCAGAAAGTCTCCGTCCACCTGGTAATTGTAGTCGTAATATTTACTGGCCACATCCTTGTCGTACTCATAATCGAGGATGCCGCAATGGGTTATGGCTTTTTTTAATCCGCCTCGCCCGGCTATCAGGGTCAGCTTGGAAAGTTCGGGAAAATTTGAAACGTCTCGCACGGTAAGTTTCATAAACAGTCCTCCGATTGAATTTGAATACAAAAAAATAGTCTATTTTTATTTTATTATACACCATAAAAGGTCGAAGATAAAGGAATTTATGTGAATTGACTTAAAAATAACAAAAAATAATTGTGCAAACAAACATAAATATTGAAAAAAATTATATAAAAGAACAAAAATAACAGATGGAAATAGCGCTTGCCAAGAAGTATATTCAATATATAGAAAAGGAGTGAATGACATGAGCGTTTTGATTTTGACGAGAGAACAAGTGCAAGAAGTTATCGACATGAGAGAAGTTCTCGAAAAAGTAAGAGGAGTATACCAGCTTAAGAGCAAAGGCGAGTCTGTTATATGGCCTCTCGTAAACTATGAGTTCAAACAAGAAAATGCGGCCATGGACATACGTTCCGGCTATGTTATGGGAGAGGAGCAGCTTCATGGATTGAAAATGCTCAACAACTTCCCTGCAAATATAGAAAAAGGATTGCCTCCTTTTAATGGGCTTATGTTGGTCTATGATTCCAACACGGGAATTCCGATAGGAATTATGGACGCTTCATATATTACCTGTATGAGAACCGGAGCGGCGGGAGCCATAGGCGTTGATGCCTTGGCACGGAAGGACGCGAAGACATTGATGATTTTAGGGGCCGGTAAGCAAGCGCCTTTCCAGATCGCCGCAACTCTCATATTAAGACCGCAGATAGATAAAGTTTATATAGTCGATCCTGTAAATTATCCGCAGGCTCAGGGTCTTGCCGCAAGGATAAAAGACCAGCTTAAAGAAGAATTCAAGATTGACGCAAGCAAGGTGGAGTTCATCGCAGAAGAATCAATAGAGAAGGCTACGAGAGCGGCAGACGCCATAATCACCGTTACAAGAGCCACAAAACCTATGATTATGAAGGACTGGGTAAAACCGGGAACTCATTTCAGCTGCCTTGGTTCCGATATGGAAGGCAAGGAAGAGATAGACGAGAATATATTTACCGGAGCCAAGGTTTATGCTGATGATAAAGCCCAGTGCGTGCGCGTGGGAGAAATGGAAATCCCTATCGCCAAGGGCGTCTTTAAGAAAGAGGACGTGGTGGGCGAGATAGGAGACCTGCTCAGCGGAATCGTAAAGGGAAGAGAAAACGACACCGAGACTACCATATTTGACGCGACGGGCCTGTACATACTCGACCTGGTTGCGGCAAAAGTAGCTATCACAAAGGCTAAAGATGCCAAGATGGGCATTGAAGTGGATATGTAAATCAATTTGGGAGGACAGATAAGATGAAATTAGCTTGGTTTGGAGTGGAAGAATGGCTGAATCCTATGGATTCATTAGCAAAGATCAATCTGGGAAGCAGCTGCGTAAAAGCTTTCACTATGGACGAATTATTTAAAGTTACAGGACAAGATGAACAGGAATTCCTCAAGGATATGGAGACCATGAGCCTACATTATCATCACGGAGACGCCACAGGTTCGCCTAGAGTAAAAGCAGCGGTAGCGGGAATTTATCCTAAGAGCGACGTTACGCCTGATCATGTTATGATGGTTCACGGCGGAACAGGCGCCAACGATATAGTTATCATGGGACTGCTTGAGCCGGGCGACAACCACGTTGTTATCAAGCCTTCATATCAGCAGCACTACGATATTTCAAAATCCATCGGAATAGAGACGAGAATAGTTCAGCTTAAGGAGGAAGAGGATTACAAACTCGACTTCGACGCGCTGAGAGCAGCATGCGACAAGAACACTAAGCTCATAACCCTGACCAACCCTAACAACCCTATCGGAATAACTCTCTACGAAGACGGACTGGCAAAGATAGTGGAAATCGCCAAAGAATTTGACGCATATATACTCTGCGACGAGATGTACAGAGGAATGGACGAGACTTACATGCCTTCCATCATGGACTTCGGATACGACAAGGCTATTTCAGTAAGCAGCCTTTCAAAGATGTTCTCCATGGCCGGAACAAGAATCGGCTGGATTATATGCAAGGACAAAGAAGTATACGAAGAATTCAAGACCAGAAGATCGTATAACACCATCTGCTGCGGAATAATCGACGAGGTTGTCGCTTCCGTAGCTCTCGAAAACTATGAAAAAGTATGGGCAAGAGCAAGAGGAATCTTAGCGCCTAACAAGAAGATTGTGGAAGACTGGGTAAAGACTCAGCCGCACCTCAGCTTAAAGGGAGACCCTAAAGGAACTACCTGCCTGATTAAATACGATTATGACGTTGATTCAGAGACGTTAGCCAAAGACGCCATGGAAGACCCTCGCAAGATTCTTTTCGTTCCGGGAGATTACTTCGATATGCCGGGAACCATCAGAGTCGGCTACGGAGCTTTCGGCGATACAGAGACTCTCAAAGCAGGTCTGGAAGCCTTCGGCGAATACCTGAAGAAGTGGGAGAAATAAACCATTCAATTAGCGTATAGGGATAAAAATAAGTCCAGTTTCATAACCTTACAACTTTTATGACAGCGCAATACCCGCTCTTTTCGGGCGGGTATTGTGTTTTTTGAATATTCTGAAAGAGGGGCTACTCTCCAGCCTCTTTAAGCTCTTCTTTTTTCTTAAGGATTTCTTGCAGCCTGTCTATTATGTTTATCTTCTGCGGACAGTGAGCCTGACAGTTGCCGCAGCCTATGCAGTCCTTGCCGTCGGGTCCCAGCTTTTCGTATTCAGCCGACAGGGAGCCCCATACCCAGTGAAAGCCCTTGGCGGCGGCTTCGTTGTACCAGCTGAACAAGTCGGGAATCTTTATCCCTGACGGGCATTCGTAGCAGTAGTTACATCCCGTACAAGGGATTATGATGTCGGAGCGCAGTCTGGAGCCGGCCTCCGGGATGGCGGCCAACTGATTTGCTCCGAGAACGGGTCCTGAAAAAGTTGCAATATTTTCTGCCATCTGCTCCGGCGAGGACATGCCTGATAAGGTGCAGAGAACGCCGTCAAGCTGCTCTGCGTATCTAAGGGCAATGGAAGCGTAAGAAGCTCCCGGCTGACCGTCCTTTTTCGACGCGTCGTCTAAGATGGAGCGAACCTCGGGGCTTGGTATGTTGGCCAGCATGCCGCCGCGAACCGGCTCCATTACGATGACGGGCTTGCCGTACCTGCGGGCTGTCTGGTGCAAAGCCTTGGCGTTCTTGTATTCCCAGTCGAAGTAGTTTATCTGTATCTGGACGAATTCCAGCACGTCGCCGTGTTTTGACAGAACCGTATCCAGAAGCTTCGGCTCACAGTGAACGGAAAGGCCCACGTGGACGGCTTTCCCCGCCTCCTTCTTCTCCCGCACAAAATCTACAAGCCCCAATTTCTCTATGTTGGGCCACGTTTCCTCGTCTACGTTGTGAAGCAGATAGAAGTCGAAATAGTCCACACGGCACTTCGCAAGCTGCTCCGCAAAAATTTTCTCCGCGTCTTCCCTCGTCTTGCAGAGCCATGTCGGCAGCTTGTCGGCCAGCATATATGAAGAGCGAGGATATTGGGAAAGGACGCTTCCGCAGAAGTTTTCCGATTCCCCCTCGTGATACCGATAGGCTGTGTCAAAATAAGTAATTCCGCCCTGTATCGCCTGTTCCGCCATCAGAGAAGCGCAGTCGTAATCTATGGAACCGTCTTCGGTCATGGGAAGCCTCATGGTACCGAAGCCCAAGGCGGAAATTTTAAGGTCTTTAAAGTCGTTGTATCTCATGGGTTCAAACCTCCTTGATGATTTAATGATAGCACAAGGCAAAATGTTAGTAAATATGTTAAAGAGGAAAATGGGTTATTGACATATGACGAAAACCGGCGTATAATAAAAACATAAATGACATATGCCATAAAAACAAAGGGAAGAGGTGGCCTAAATGCCAAGACCCAGAAAATGCAGAAAAGTATGCTGCATGCCAAAAAACACCGAATTTGTGCCTGCCGGGAATATTGGCGCAAATGGGGTAATAATAATGACTGTGGACGAATACGAGACCGTAAGGCTCATAGACCGGGAAGGCTTTTCTCAGGAAGAGTGCGGGGAGTACATGAAGGTGGCCAGGACCACCGTCCAGCAGATATACAATAACGCCCGCAGAAAGATTGCTGAAGCGCTGGTGGAGGGCTTCACTCTCAGAATAGAAGGGGGAGACTACACCCTTTGCGGCGGCGAAGAGACGGCGTGTGGCTGCGGAGGCTGTGAAAGACACAGAAACGCCGAAACAGGCGGGTGCGGCAGACGCCGAGAACAGAAGTAATGAACCGGAGCCGTTCAGGCGGCTCGGATCAAATAAAAATAAACGGAGGCAAACATGAAAATAGCAGTAACTTACGAAAACGGTCAGATCTTTCAGCATTTCGGTCATACCGAGCAGTTTAAGGTATACGAGATAAAGGACGGAAAGATTGGACAGACAAAGATAGTCGGAACAGAGGGAAGCGGCCACGGAGCGCTGGCAGGATTTTTGAAGGCGGAGGGCGTCGACACGCTTATCTGCGGAGGAATCGGAGGCGGAGCGCAGAACGCCCTCGCAGAGGCCGGAATCAAGCTCTACGGAGGCGTTTCGGGCGACGCGGACAAGGCGGTGGAAGAACTGATGGCCGGAACCTTGGGCTACAACCCTGATGTAAAGTGCGACCATCACGACCATCAGCACGGTGAGGGTCACAGCTGCGGAAGCCACGGACACGAAGGCGGCTGCGGCCACGGCGGACATTCCTGCGGTCACTAAAATAGTTTACAAGATAAAAGCCCTCTTGCCGGATAAGCCGGCGAGAGGGTATTTTAGTTTGGCGTTTGGCTTTTGTTTTTTGCGGGGCTGTGGTACAATATTAAAAAAGGAATTGAGATTATATACAGAAAGGCGGACAACATGAGTTTTGACATCTTTGGCAAGAGTATCCAGATGGCCGAGCTTTATACGGCCGGCGTGCGCTGGATATTCGTCATCTTGGCATTGTACATACTGATAAGATCCATACGGTCTCTGTTGCAGACAAAAAATCCGTCAGAGGTCTGGGCCTACATGAACATGAGAGTGTTCAGAACCGACAGCGAGGGAATTACCGTAGGAGTGGAAGAAATAAGCGTTCCCGTCACCCACTGGGAAAGCGTGATAGGAAGAGATAAAAATTGCGATATTTCCGTAGACGACCCGGCGCTGTCGAGGAACCACGGAATACTGATGAGAGACACCAAGGGGGAGTGGACCTACAGAGATTTGGGATCCAAGAACGGAACTGTCATCAATGACGAGGAGGTAGCCGGCGCCACGGGAGCGAGGCGAAGCGCCAAGACCAAGAAGAATAAGATGGGGCAGATGGCGGGACTTACAGAGATGGTCCTCATGCCCATAAGCGTGGAAGAAAGAAACAACAACATAGCCATGAGACGGTCCGACACCCATCTGATGTCGGCAGGGCCTTCTCTGGCGGCATTGACGCTGTTTCAGCTTCTGACTGCCTTTCAGCTTGGCATAGCCCTTGGAGACGAATACAGCACACAGGTATTTATGGCCATGGGAGGCCTGATAGTCATAACGTGGATATATGTGGCTGTCATGAGAGCCCTTGGCAATACGGCCTTTGAAATGGAGACGATAGCTTTCTTCCTGTCGACGCTGAGCCTTGCGGTGGTGGCGTCTTCTGCGCCGGAAAGCATGCTGAAGCAGCTTATAGCCATAGCCATGGGAGCCTTCGGCATGATAGCCATGTGTATAATACTGAGAAATCTGGAGCGGACAAAGACTCTCAGATGGATATTGCTGGCTGCGGCTGCGGTGCTGCTGCTGGCCAACCTGACGATAGGTACTTTCAGCTACGGAGCCAGAAACTGGATACAGATAGGCGGCTTTTCGTTCCAGCCTTCCGAAATCGTCAAGGTGGTGTTCGTATGGATAGGAGCGGCCACCCTCGACGAGCTGTACGAGAAGAAGAACCTGACCATATTCATGCTGTTTTCCGTGTACTGCTTCGGATGTCTGGGTCTGATGGGAGACTTCGGTACGGCCATCATATTTTTCGTGACATTTTTGATAATATCTTTCCTGCGAAGCGGCGATTTTTCCAAGCTGGTGCTCATGGTGGGAGCCGCGGCTGCGGGAGGCTTTATGATACTGAGATTTAAACCTTATGTGGCAAACAGATTCGCCTCGTGGACTCATGTCTGGGAAGCGGCCGTGGTGGACGGAGCAGGCTTTCAGCAGAGCAGGACCATGAGCGCAGCTGCCAGCGGCGGCCTGATAGGAGTAGGCCCGGGAGAAGGATGGCTCGAAAGTGTTCCGGCGGCCGATACAGACATGGTATTCGGGATGCTCATAGAAGAATGGGGATTCATCATAGCTGTACTGGCGGTGCTTTCTATAGTGACCTTGTCCGTATTCGCTTACAGATCTATCTTTGCAGGAAGATCTACATACTACACTATAGCCGCCTGCGGGGCCATGTCCATGTTCATATTCCAGACTATGCTCAACGTATTCGGCTGTGTGGATCTTTTGCCGTTTACAGGAGTCACGTTCCCGTTTGTATCTAACGGAGGCACCAGCATGATGGTCTCGTGGGCTCTGCTGGCCTTTCTGAAAGCGGCTGACACCAGAGAGAGGGCCAGTATCGCAGTGAAAGCAGGTGGCAAGATATGAAAAAGATGGAAGGACGCGCAGTGCTCTGCCTGATTCTGGCGGCTGCGCTTGTAATAGGACTGATAGTGTTCGGAGTGAAATTTGTCAAAGACGGTGACGACTGGGCCGCGTTTTATGCCAACGCTCACGTATATTCGGGAGGAAAGCTGGCCGTAGGTTCTGTCTATGACAGAAACGGTGTGGAACTTTTGACTAATGATGGAGACGGACCTCATTATAATGAAGATGAGAACATAAGAAAAGCTACCATGCAGGTGGTGGGAGATTACGGAATGAACGTTTCTACGGCAGTGAATTACGCCTTCAGAAGCGAGATAATAGGATATAATATACTGACAGGGACTAACGGTTTTCTCTTTGCCGATAACAGAGAGCTGAATCTCACCATAGATGCGGAGGTGTCCAAGACCGCATATGAAGCCATGGGAAGCCGCAACGGCTTTGTGGGAGTATATAACTGGAAAACCGGCGAGATACTCTGCATGGTGAGCAAGCCGACTTATGATCCCGCATATCCGGAGCAGGCCGAAAATGCAGAATCCGGTTCTTATATAAATAAGGTTCTTTCGGCTGCCGCAACACCCGGCTCTACTTTTAAGCTGGTAACTACGGCTGCGGCCATAGAGAACAAAGCAGATCTTGACAGCTGGTCTTTCAGATGTACGGGATCTTACGAGATAGACGGAGAAAAGGTGACATGCCAGAGCGCCCACGGCAATGTGGATATATACGGAGCTTTATCCAAGTCGTGTAACTGCGCTTACGCCTCGCTGACTCTCGAACTGGGGTCAGAAGCGATGAACGAAATAGTCGATCAGCTGGGGCTGACCAGTTCTTACGATATAAACGGAATAGAGTCAGTTCCAGGCAGCTTTAACTTTGATACTTATAATATCAACCTGGGGTGGGCCGGCGTCGGTCAGTTTGAAGATCAGGTCAACCCTCTGTCGCTGATGGTCTACATGGGAGCGATTGCCGGCGGCGGAACGGCGTCCTCGCCGGTCCTGCTTTCGGGAAGCGACGGGGGAAGCGTTGACCTTTTGGACCCAGATACGGCGCTTAAGATGGACGCCCTTATGAGAAATAACGTTACTTCTAACTACGGTGATAGAAATTACCCAGGACTTGAGCTCAGAGCCAAGTCCGGAACCGCCGAAGGCGTCCCGGGCCGGTCGCCGGACGCCTGGTTCTGCGGCTACTCCGGCGACCTCGCCTTTGTGGTCTGCGTGGAGAAAGGCGGCTACGGCTCTGCCGTAGCAGGCCCGGTGGCCAACAAGGTATTGCAGGCCATAGTGACAGGGGAGTAGGATAATCGGCGGATCGCCGGGTTGCCGGCGAGTGGGCCCGGAGTGGATTTGGCAAGCAACTAATGTTTGGAATCCTCTTCTCCCCTTGTAAATACTTTTGTTTAGCTCCGGTGAATACATCTTTTTTTGATGGCATGAAAAACCCCTTTTGTCTAACAAAAGGGGTTCACTTCAGCTACGGACGGCTTGTTTCTCGATGAAAAACTCTCGCAAGCCGGTAAAAATCCGGGATTTGCGGGAGCGGACAAGCATGGGCTCCCGCAAATCCGCTGAAACAAGGGAGGCGCGAGAGCTTTTCCGCCGATAGTCTCGGCGAGAGGCCATATACAAACAGAAGCGAGAGTTTTTGAAAGAGAACTGTCGGTGGGATAGCTGTTGGGCAAAGGGGCAACTGGCCTGACGGGCATTTACAGGCGGAGAATTCCCATAAACCGAGGAAATCATAGGGTTTATGGGAAAGGGCTTTCAAAAACTCTCGCTACCGATTATAAAACCGGAGATTTCCGGGAGCGAGCCGAGCGGGCCGGCACAGCCTGCCGGAGGCAGGCCAGCCGCGGGCCGGTTTTCTGCAGAGGTCTAACCGCCGCGCCAGTCTCGCCGCCCGGAGTTATCCACCTCGGCGGCACCATAAACAGAAGCCGATGCTTACACCTTGGCCGAAAACAGGGAGCGAGAGAGAATCAGGCCGAGGCCTATGCTCTCAAACTCGGCGAAAGAATCAAAAAGAGAGAAACGCTCATAGAAAATGCTCTCTACCGATGGAATACAGCCAAAAAGAGAGCATAGTCCACCTCGGATAGATGTGCTACCCGGAGCTACCCACCTCGGCGGCACCATAAACAACGGCCGATGCTCACATCTTGGCCTAAAACGGGGTGTGAGAGAGAATCAGGCCGAGGCTTATGCTCTTAAACTCGGCGAAAAAATCAAAAAGAGAGAATTGCCCATAGAGAATGCTCACTACCGATGGATTACAGCCCAAAAGAGAGCATAGCCCGCCTCGGATAGCCCTGCTACCCGGCGTTATCCGTCTCGGCACTCGGAGTGACCCACCGTCCGCCGTCGCAAGCAAGAATCACCCCTGCAAAAGGTTAAAATAAAGGCCATTCTGCAAGGGCAACCCCCGCAAGACGGATAAAATCAAGGCGAAATGCAGGGTTGCCCGTAGAGACCGGCGAGACAAACAAACCCATCGCCGCGAGCCAGCTCCTGCGAACCGCCGCTCGGATCCAATCCGCCTAAGGCAGCAGTCTCGCCGCTGCGAGCCAACCCCCGCGAACCCCCGCTCGGAGCCAACCCGCCTAAGGCAGCGGCCCCGCCGCCGTGCCAGTCTCGCCCGACCCCGCCGCCCCGGCAGGGGCGGCGGGGGAACCCGACTCTCTCGGGGTTCCTCGGCCACCTAATTAAGAATTTTGTAAGAAACCGATTGACTCTTTTGTAAAAATGTGTCGGTAATATATAGTCATAAGGCGAAAGGAGAAGCAAAACAAATGGAAAATCATCAGAATATCAACATCATGGTCTGCGACGATGATAAGGAGATAGCAGGAGCTATAGAAATATATCTGCGAAACGAGGGGTACAATGTGTTCAAGGCTTTTAACGGGGTAGAGGCGCTTGACATTGCAAGAAGAGAAAGCCTGCACCTCATAATCATGGACGTGATGATGCCTGAAATGGACGGAATACAGGCTACGATGAAGCTGAGAGAAGAAAAAAACATTCCCATTATAATGCTTTCCGCAAAGTCAGAAGACTACGACAAAATTACGGGTCTTAACGTAGGAGCCGACGACTATGTAACCAAGCCTTTTAATCCGCTGGAGCTGATAGCGAGAGTAAAATCGCAGCTCAGAAGATATGTGAATCTGGGATCGCTTTCCGGCAGTCCCGCTCAATCGGGCGTCTACAGATCGGGGGGATTGATTGTGGACGACAATGAAAAGAGAGTAACTTTGGATGGAGAGCAGGTTATCGTAACGCCCATTGAGTTTGGTATTTTAAAACTGCTGACAGAGAACGCAGGCAGAGTTTACAGTATAGAACATATATACGAACAGGTCTGGAACGAGCCTGCCTACAGTCCGGAGAACACAGTAGCGGTGCATATAAGAAGAATAAGAGAAAAGATAGAGATAGACCCGAAAAATCCTAGATATTTAAAGGTGGTGTGGGGAATTGGATACAAGATTGAAAAATTCTAAGACGAGAAGCGGTATTTATGCGGCAGTTTTCATAACAGAAGTCATAGCCGCCTGCGCCCTGACTGTGGCCGCGACCATATTTTCGGCATTGGGGACCATGTCATGGGCAAAGGATATAAGCCCGGACGACTATGGGTATTTCTATACCGGTAACATAATAGACCAGAGCAAGTACGATCAGCTTCAAAACAGCATAGGAATATGGGGAATGCTGGCTATACTGCTGGTGGCAGGGCTCCTGATACTGCTTGCGTTTATGACCGGAAAAGGAAAGCTGAACGATGACGGCAGCGTACATCTGACATGGTTTGATAAGATGTGGAGCGAACTTCAGATAATCGTAGCCTCCCTTGCCGGAGTATGGGCAGGATCCATAACTGTGGTATTGTATGAGATATGGCTCAGAGGGGACTATCTCGGAGTATGGGAGAGCACGGGAGGCGAGGACTCCTACTTTTCAGGACCTCTGACAAAAGAGATAGGGATGACTTATTGCATGGTGGGGCTTGTGGTAAGCATATCTATGTTTCTGCTGTGCTTCCTATCTTTGTTGAAGAAGATAAAAATCAAACAGTTCTGGGAGAAATCTCTGCTGGGTGGAGCATTTTTGGCTATCTACCGCAGCATAAAGGGAAGCGACAAGACTCTCCTTAAGGTGATCATCGTTCTAATGGCAGGCGCTATATTGTCAGCTACATGGATATTGCTGCCGGTGATGCTGGTGCTGATACTTATATTCGTACCTAAACAAGTGAAGAAGTTTACCGCCATAAAAGAAGGCATAGAAGAAGTAAAGAGCGGCAACTTATCATACAAGATACCGGTGGAAGAGGACGCCAAAGGGGTTAAGGGCGAATTCGACCGCATGGCAGAGGGGATAAATGATATATCACAGGCTTCCAATATAGCGGTGCAGAACGAATTGAAGAATCAGAGGATGAAGACGGAACTCATATCCAACGTGTCTCACGATCTGAAGACTCCTCTGACTTCCATGATATCTTATATAGATCTCATGAAGCAGGAAGGACTTGACAGTCCCAACGCGCCTGAGTATCTGGACATAATAGACAATAAGACTCAGAGGCTGAAAGATCTGACCGAGAATCTCTTCGAGGCGGCCAAAGCATCTTCCGGAGCCATACCGGTGAATATGGAATCCATCGACCTGTCGTCTCTCATGACTCAGAGTTTGGCGGAGATGGAAGAGAGATTGTCTGCCAGAGGCCTGCAAATACAAGTTAAAAATGAATGTGAAGATACTCATATCATGGCCGACGGGCAGCTGATGTGGAGAGTACTTGAAAACCTGCTGGGCAACGTATCAAAATATGCCATGGATAACAGCAGAGTGTATATCGACATCAGGGAAACAGAGCCTAAGAGCACCGAAGTGAAAAAAATGGTGATCTTCGAAGTAAAGAACATCTCCGGCGCACCTCTGAATATTTCCGCAGATGAACTGATGGAGAGGTTTAAGCGGGGAGATGAGTCCAGAAATACTGAAGGAAGCGGTCTGGGACTTGCTATCGCCAAAGATCTGGTCAAACTGATGAATGGAGTCTTTGAAATAACCGTTGACGGAGACTTGTTCAAAGCCACCGTGATGATGGAAAAAGCGTGAGAGCACTGAAAAGAGAGGCTGCGAAAGCCTCTCTTTTCATATCTTTTTGCCGAATAAACCGTGTCTCTTACAGTATACGTATATGTGCCCATGCCCCTTAGAAAAAAATCTCGCTTCGGCAGCCTGCTCCGGATACAGCTTCTTGAAGTGAATCTCATCTGAAGTGACATAACACATGAATGAGATGTGATGAGATTTATCCATAGGATGGTCTAAAGTGACATAGTATTCGTCTTCCACCTTATCCACAGCGATGTGGTGTTCTCCGTCTTCGGCTTCGGCCTCCAGCACCGGGAGCCTGACTCCGCAGCAGGAAGCGAATATTTCTCCTACTGAATAGATGACGTTGCCGCATACGGGGCATACGTAAAACTTCAACTTTCTGATATTGGAATGTCTGTTGGCGTTGGTCACGTGCTGACCTGCAAACAGTTCCGCCACCGAGATGCCCAGCGCCCGGGAAAGGGGCTCAAGAAGAGAGATGTCAGGGAGCCCTCTGCCCGTTTCCCATTTACTTACGGCTTTATCGCTCACGCCTATCATCTGCGCCAACTCGCCCTGAGTTATCCGCTTCTCTTCACGAAGTTTTTTAATAGTGGTACCTGTTACAAATGCTTCCATAGTCTCCTCCGTCGTTTTGATAATGAAAGCTTACATCATGATTCGATCCGGCGCAACCTACGCTGGGTAGAGAATCAGGCCGGATCATAAGGGAAGCAGTCCATGAATCTCAATTTGAATTGATTGGCGGCATGGAGTCTGTCGATGCGATCTTTGGTTTCTTCATCGTCGATCTGGCCTGTTCTGATATACTTGTCCAGAACGGCATAAGTAAAGCCCAGATTTTCTTCATCGGTCTTGGGCTGAAGTCCGTCTATAGGAGTTTTATCCACGAACATGGAAGGCAGACCCAGCTCCCTTCCCACGGCCTTGACTTCCTGCACGGTCAGTCTGCTCAGAGGGCTGAAATCTCCGGCTCCGTCTCCGTATCTTGTGGCATATCCGACCCAGTCTTCGCTGAGATTGCAGGTGTTGGCCACTCTGCCGCCGCAAGACTGAGAAACAGCGTATGTGGCCGCCATTCTAAGGCGAGGCGGCAGATTAGTCACGGTCTGAACTGCAACCTGAGGCAGCTGAGCGGTAATTTCGTTCATGAGACCGTCGAAACAATCTTTAATGTTTATTTCATAGTGCCTTATGCCCAGATGCTTTATCAGGGCGAGGGAGACGTCGATGTCGAATTGCTCTCCTTTCGGAAGCAAAACGCCTATGACCTTGTCCGGACCCAGCGCCTGACAGCACAACGCGGCTACCACAGAACTGTCTTTGCCTCCGGAAATGGCGACTACAGCGTTGCAGCCGGGACCGTTTTCGGCGAACCACTCCCTTATCCAGACTATTATATCATCTTTGACCTTTTTAGCGTCGAATCCTTTAATTGAATTAGATTCCATTTAATCATCCTCCGTGAGAAAATCAGTATATATGATTATTGTATGTATTTTTTGCAGGAAAATCAAGAATTAAATCAGAGCCGAGACTGCCGGCGCGCTCTATACGTCTTCTGACAACCAGACGATTGCATCAGTGAAAGATGAGGGATTTCCATTGACAGCATCCCCGGGCAAGTAGTAATATATTAGTATAATAAAAAGAGGAGGGTGCGACGGAAACGCACAGGTGTAATATGAAGGAGAGAGTCAGGGATTCAGGCAAGATCATCGTACTTATAGCTTTGATGCTGTTTTTGCTATCGGGATGCGGCGGCGACAGTGTAGACGATAAATATGAGAAGACAGGCAAATATCTTAAAGAGATGACAGAAGAGACTTCCCCTTTTGTAGATTCAGTAGGAGGAGAATGGGTAGTAATAGGCCTCGCCCGCTCGGGAACAGGTCTGTCCGAAGAAGCTGAAGAAGCATATTTATATAATGTGGAGAAGTATGTCAAAGAGAATATAAATGAGCAGGGACAGCTGGACAAGAGCAAGTCCACTGAAAATTCAAGAATAATATTGGCTTTGACAGCCCTCGGAGAGAATCCCGCTGACTTTGCCGGGTATGACCTCATACAAGGCCTTTCAGATATGGATTTCGTAAGCAGACAGGGTCTTAATGGAATCATATGGGCTCTGATTGCTTTGGACAGCGGAGACTATAATATCCCTGACGTGCAGGACGGCGGCAGGCAGACCACGAGAGAAGCACTTCTGGATGAGATAATATCCTCTCAGACAAAGGACGGCGGCTGGGCGCGTGTGGGAGACACCGCCGATCCGGATATGACGGGGATGGCGCTGCAGGCCCTCGCTGCTTATTATGAAGACGAAACGGTGAAGGATGCAGCAGATAAGGCCGTGCGGCGTTTGTCCGATATGCAAGGAGAAGACGGAGGATACTCAAGCTGGGGCAACGCCAACAGCGAATCATGCTCCCAGGTGATCGTAGCTCTCACAGCTTTGGGTATAGATCCGAATGAAGATGAGAGGTTTGTCAAAAATGATAAATCCCTTATAGACGCCCTGCTGAGCTTCTATTCTGATGACGGAGGCTTTAAACATACTCTCGACCAGACTGCGCAGCAGGCTTCTGACGCCATGGCCACAGAGCAGGCGTATTACGCTCTGACTGCCTATCACAGGTTCACGGAAGGACAGACGGCGCTGTATGACATGAGCGACGTGAAATAGGAAATAGAAAGAAAGGAGCTGCCTGCAGGCAGCTCCTTTCGACCTTTAGATAGATATACAAGGGCTTTTGAGATTTAGCTCTTTATCTGTCAGATAGCGGGTCGCAGCTGATTCATCTGAAGCTATTTTTTATGGAATTACGGTGCATGTATCGGCAGCGGTGTCGGACTGGCCACCGCTGATTTACTGCGAAACTCTGACCGGTCTGATTGAAAATCACTTAAGGAAGATGTAATTCCCGGTAGATTGCCTTTTGGCTCCTTACCGGGAATTTTTTTTGACAAGTCCCGGTAGACTTGAATTACAGGGCGTTTGTGGGAGTTTTTAGCCGTCTTTCAGTGGCAGACGACCTCTCGCAACCGTTCCTACCCAATTTTTACGCTGAAAAGTCCCGCAAATAGCCTTAATTTTCAACTTACTGAGAACGCACCGTCAAAAACTCTCGTAAACAGCTTTAATTTTCGACTTACCGAGAACGCACCGGCAAAAAATTCTCTCAAACAGCCTTAATTTTCAACTTACCGAGAATGCACCAGCAAAAAAGTCCCGCAAATAGCCTTAAATTTCAACTTACCGAGAATGCACCGGCAAAAAACTCTCTCAAACAGCTTTAAAATCCGCTTTACCGAAAGTCCGCCGTGGGATCCCACTGCCAGGGCTTTACCGGGAGTCCACTGTGGGATCCTACCGCCAAAGCTTTACCGGGAGCCGCCGATAGAACCTTCCGACTTCTCTCCAAAGATCCCGGACCCTCCTTCTTCTCCAAAAAAACTTAATATTCCGGCCGGTCAGATCTGACAGGTAGGACGCGTCAAATGTCTTGCGGCAGGACACCTTTTGTATTATAATAGATAAAAGCTATTAAATTTGACAGATGCTTGTTAAAGGAAAGGACTGTATGAAAGAAGTTTTTGTTAAAGACCTGAGAAAAGACCAGGAGATAACAGATTTTTTTATGGCCAAGACCCTTGCCATAAAAGTAGGCGCCAACGGGAAAAAGTATCTCGATATTCTGCTGGCCGACAAGACGGGAGAAATTTCCGGCAAAAAATGGGATGTGAGCGATGCCGAATATCCCGTGCTTAAAGCCATCGGTGAAAAATCCATAGTCAAGATAAAGGCTGTCGTCACCGAGTGGGCAGGACAGCTTCAGCTGAGAGTACAGAGAATAAGGGCTGCGGCTTTGGATGACGGTCAGCACATGGAAGACTTTGTAAAGGCCGCGCCTGAAGTGCCTGAGGATATGTTCGGCTATATATATGAAACAGCCGGCAGCATGAAAGATCAGGATCTTAAGAAACTCTGCATAAAGCTCCTTACAGATAACAGGGAAAAGCTCATGTATTATCCCGCAGCGCAGAAGAACCACCATGCCGAGCTGGCAGGACTGCTCTATCACATGAAACGTATGCTGATGACAGGAGAAAGAATCTGTGAAGTATACACAAACCTTAACAGAGACTTGTTATGTGCCGGAGTTATAATACATGATATAGAGAAACTCAACGAAATCATGGCTGATCCTGACGGAATCGCTACAGGATATTCCTTTGAAGGCCAGCTGCTGGGACATATAATACAGGGAGTGAAGACCATAGACAGGCTGACTCTTGAGCTGGGCTTTCCGAGAGAAAAGGCTATAATGCTGGAGCATATGATTCTTTCTCATCACTATGAGCCGGAATTCGGAAGTCCGAAAAAGCCACTGTTTCCTGAGGCAGAAGCGCTGCACTATCTCGATGTTCTGGACGCTAGGATGTTCGATATGCAGGATGCTCTTGTATCTACGCTGCCCGGAACTTTCAGCGAACGTGTGTGGGCATTGGATAACAGAAAACTGTATAAGCCCAATGAAGGAGAGGAAGACAAATGTTAGTAAAATTACCTAAAGAAGTCGGCAGAATCATGGGAACTCTGCAGCAATCGGGATTCGAAGCGTACGTAGTCGGAGAGTGCATTTCAGATTCTCTGGCGGGGAAAAAGCCTTTCGGATGGGATATCTCCACCAATGCCAGACTTGCAGACATGAAAAAACTGTTTCCCGATGCAAAGGTTCTCAGCGAAAAGTTTGAAGTCATCAGATTTGAATACATAGAGGAGATAGTCGATAAGAACGGCGAAGTGACAGGTGAATCGGGAATAATCATAGACCTTGCCGCCTACAGAGCCGGCGATCAGTATGAACAGGGCCGCCTGCTGGCCGCTGATTTTGTCGCCACTGTAGAAGAGGATCTGGCGCGCCGTGACTTTACGATCAATGCCATAGCCGAGAGCCAGGACAGCCTCATGGACCCTTATGACGGCAGAGCCGATATAAAGAATAAGCTCATAAGAACCGTAGGCGACGCCGGCGTTCGCTTTCGGGAAGATCCGCTTAGAATGATCAAGGCCCTTAGACTTGCCGCCGAGCTGGATTTCGACCTTCACAAGTCAGTCTATGACGCAATAGTTTCAGGCCATACTATGCTGTCAGACGTAAATCCGTCTAAAATCAGAGATGAGTTCACAGGAATGCTTTCGGCTCCTGCTGCGGGCAAAGGCTTGTCCATGCTCCTGGGAACGGGGATGATCGCTGACATAATAGGGCAGGATGCAGTAGACAGATTGACTAAACGCGAGATGCAGGATCTGACCACTCTCAGCCAGAATATAGACAAGACTCAGCCGGTGGAGGACAGACGTTTGGGATTATTCTTTGCATGCATGGATAAGAAAAAAGTAAGACCGGCAATCGACAGACTGAATTTCAACGAAGTCACTCATCAGCATCTGGTGGACGCCGTAAACGATCTGCCTAAGCTGTACTTTACCAACAATAAACCGGCGCTGAAGAAGTTCATATATCAGAGGAGCATGGAACGCTATGAGTTTCTCCTGAGTATGGAAAAAGCTCAGAGAATAGTGTTCAGTTATGATTCTGAGACAAAAATAAGGAGCAAGATATTTATGCTGGACGAGATCCATAAATTTGGAGAGCCTATCTTTCCTGAGGATCTCAAAATAGACGCCAATGATCTCATAGAAGCCGGCATATGCGATAGAGACAAGGCTCAGAAGATACTGAACATGCTTACGGAAGAGATACATACTCATCCGAAGAAAAATACCAGGGAGCAGCTATTGAAACTTGCCAAAGTATACAGCAAGAACAAAGTGGCGGCAGCTTTAAGAGGTATTCACTGGACGAGATAATCAAGAGAACAGCAGTATGGAAAACACAGACAGAAATCAGCAGATAACAAAGATAAGCCAGGTCACCCCGGAGGTGACCTTGTTTTTACGCGGTCTGGGCTTTTCCGATTATTACATAATAAAAATTTTCGCTCTGGTGGGAGAAGCAGCCATAGCACTTACAGAGGACAATCCCTATTGGCTCCTTGACGAGTTTCCTGCCATGAAGTTTGACAAGGCGGATAAGGCGGCAAAAGTTATGGGCATAGAGGAGGATAGCTCCTACAGGATAGAGGCGGCTATACGCCACGGCCTTTCCGTCTATGTAGCGGGAGGAAATACCTTTGTAGCCGCTCGTGAATTCTGCGCCCAGATAGCGGGATTTTTAGATCTGAGTAGGGAGAACGTAGAAGATGTGATGGAGGATATGGCTCTTACCGGCGATCTTCAACTTACCGTACTGGGCGGACGGGAGGTTCTCTACTTTTACGGCTATTATAAGACCGAGTGTCAGATCATAAGCAGGATAGTCCAGATGAAAGATGCGGCTCCTCCAAAGCTTTTCGCCAATATGGACGCTGTAATCGCAAAGGCAGAAGCAAAAGGCAGCGTTAAATTATCTGCCCAGCAGACCGACGCAGTAAAAAATTCACTTTGCCGCGGCATATCCGTCATAACAGGAGGACCGGGAACGGGAAAGACCACCATAATAAACACGTTGATAAATATCATGGAGGCCGGTGGATTAAAAGTCGCTGTGGCCGCTCCCACAGGACGAGCTGCCAAGAGGATAACTCAGACAGGCGGAAAAGCCGCCGTGACAGTCCACAGGCTCCTTGAGTATTATTACGATGAGGAGGCGCACAGCATGGCTTTTGGCCGCAATGCCTATAATCCCCTAGACTACGATGTGGTAATTATAGACGAAGCGTCTATGATGGATCTGATGCTGATGGGGGCTGTGTGCAGGGCTCTTAAACCGGAAGGCAGGCTAATAATGACAGGAGACGCCGATCAGCTTCCGTCGGTGGGAGCAGGCAATGTATTGGGCGATCTGATAGAAAGCGGTTATATATATACCTCCCGTCTGACGGAAATATACAGACAGGAATCCGAAAGCAAGATTGTCCTCAACGCTCACAGGATAAATCAGGGAAGATACCCCGAGTACGGTGGAGACTTTGTGCTGGTAAGCGCTGATAAACAGCAGGAGATCCTACAAAAGATAATTGAGCTGGCGTCCCGGTGGCCGCTCGATCAAGTTCAGGTCCTCACTCCGACCAAAAAAGGGATATTGGGAAGCCTTAATCTGAACGAAAATCTGCAGAATGTATTTAATCCTCCGGACAAAGAAAAGGCCGAGATTTCCTTCGGGGCAAAGATCTACAGAGCAGGCGACAGAGTCATGCAGATAAAAAACAACTATAGATTAGAATACAGGAGAAAAGACGGGAAGTCAGGGAAGGGAATATTCAACGGAGAGACAGGGACCGTATCGGCAGTCTATCCTGACGACAGAAAATTGGTTGTAGAGTATGATGACGATCGGTGGGTAGAATATCCGTATGTACAGCTGGATGAGATCGAGCTGGCGTATGCCGTGACTGTACATAAGAGCCAGGGGAGTGAATTTCCCGTGGTGATAATACCCATGAGCTGGTTTCCGCCGGCGCTGGCCACAAGAAATCTGATATATACGGCTGTTACCAGGGGAAAGAAAAAAGTCGTGATAGTAGGACGAGGGGACTATTTTAACGCCATGGTGGATAACGTACAGACGGGAAGACGAAATTCCGGACTTAAAGAACGTCTGATAAATATTTACGAGGGGATTTGAGATGACAGCAACAGAAAGGCTTAAGGATCTTGTATTTCCGCAGGGTCTTTATTGTAATTGCTGCGGCAAATACATAGATGAGACCAGAACTTACGGATTATGCGATCACTGTATAAGAAGAATGGTTTTTAAAACGACATTGTTTCCATCAGGGATAGAAAGCCCTTTAGACCGGGCGGCGGCCGTGATGGATTACGGTCTCTATTCGAAGCAGATAATTTTTGGACTGAAATATGACCGAAGAACCTATATGGCCCCCGTGGCCGCCAGGATATTGTATGACGCTCTGATGAGCATAGCTGCCGGAGGCGAAGAGTGTCCGTGGCTTGCAGCCGACGTCATAATTCCCGTGCCTGTCAGCAGACAAAGACTTAAGGAGAGAGGCTTCAACCAGATGCAGAAGATCGGAAAGCACCTGAGCAAGATGACGGGAATCAGGCTTGAAGACAGCGTTCTTGTTAGAGAAAAACATACAAGGGCTCAGAGAGCCTTATCGGCTGCCGAGAGAAAAATCAACATGAAGGGCGCATTCAGAATTGGCATAAAAGGGACTGAAAGAATAAAGGATAAACGTGTACTGCTGATAGACGATATATATACTACGGGAGCTACGGCCTTGGAGTGTGGGGCGGCGCTGAAAGGCGCGGGAGCGGAAAAAGTATATTTTCTTTCCTTGCTTACTGCGCCGGCCGGTGATAAAATAAGATAAGTTGCTTAGGTCTGTGGTTGAAAATCCAAGCCAGGTACGGGCAAAAGGATCCACGTAAGCCGCCAATGTAAAGATGCAGGCGGTGATCATGGCGTACCTTAGAAGTAAGTCCTCCGCAAAGCGGGTAAAGGCGAGTGTGGGGTCAAAGACCAGGTCAGCTAAGCAACTGGTTTTACCAAGAATACACATAAAATCCTTTTGATTTTCATAACATATGTGCTATAATAAAAGAAAAGCACAGGAGGTGATCAGAATGAAGATCATCGTAACAGGCAAAAATATCAGTGTAAATGATAAGATCCAGGAGGCAATCGATAAAAAGTTTGAAAAACTGGGCAAATACTTTGCAGACGATATTAAGGCCAATATAGTGATCCATCCTGAAAAAGCCAAGGTCAAGATGGAGGCCACTATAGTCGCTAAGGGTACTATTTTCAGGGCGGAAGACGTTTCTCAGGACATCTTCGATTGTATAGACATCGTAGCTGATAAGCTCCATAGTCAGATGTCAAAATACAAGGGAAAGATGCTGAAGAGAAATAAGTCCAACGAATCGGTAAGATTCGAGATGATACCTGAATTTGAAGATCAGCATGACGAAGGCAAAGTAGTCAAGACAAAAAAATTCAGAATTACACCGATGACAGTGGACGAGGCCATCTTGCAGATGGAACTATTACAGCATAATTTCTTCGTATTCCTCAATGTGGAGACTGACAGCGTAAGCGTCGTTTACAGAAGACAGGACAAGGACTACGGAGTTCTCAATACTACCTATTAAAACACAAGCCTCGAGTTTTACGGCCCGAGGCTTTTTATTGCGCCGAATAAAGATAAAAGCTCGAGGCTGCAGAAAGGCCATAGAGGCTATATTCTGCGTGATCTTTGAATTAAAGCTCATTACATTCTCTACTTGAAACCAACACATTTTCAAAGTATAATGTAAGATAAGGCTAAACAAAGGAAATTTCTGTATCATGGAAAACTTTTTAAATAATATAATGTCAAGTATCGGCATAACAGACGTATTGGATATATTGTTAGTCGCTTTTATAGTGTATAAGGTTTTGGGGTTCATCAGAGAGACCAGAGCCGAACAGCTGGCGAAGGGGCTTCTTGTATTGGTCGCGGCTACTGTCTTATCAAACTTTCTTCATCTGTACACGCTGCACTGGCTGCTGTCAGGACTTATGACTGTAGGTCTTATCGCAATAGTGGTCATATTTCAGCCGGAACTCAGAAGAGCCCTGGAGCATCTTGGAAGAAGCAGATTCGCCAATATAATGAATGACATAGACAAGGACGAAGCCAAGAGGATGGTGGTGGAGATAGTCAGAGCCGTAGAGTCCATGTCTTCTTCAAAGACCGGCGCTCTTATGGTCATAGAAAGGGAGATAACTCTCAGCGACATAGTAGAGACGGGAACTATAATAGATGCGTCCATCTCTGCGGAGATGATAGGAAATATTTTTTATGAGGGGGCGCCTCTCCATGACGGAGCGTTAATTTTGAGAGGCGACAGGCTGTATGCGGCAGGCTGCGTACTTCCCCTGACGCAGAACAAAGAGCTGAACAAGGAACTGGGCACCAGGCACAGGGCCGGCATAGGAATAACAGAAAACTCTGACGCTTTGGTTATAATCGTATCCGAGGAGACTGGGGTGATTTCTATTGCTCAGAATGGCCAGCTGACGAGATTTATTGAGGCAAAGAGGATAGAAAAGATCCTTCTGAGCCTTTATCTGCAAGAGGATAAAAGGGGATTCTTTACTGAAAAGATAAGCAGGGTATTTAACAGGGGAGGTAAAGATGCTGAAAAGTAAGAAATTTAACATTGTCCTGGCCCTGATAATAGCTATAGCCCTTTGGGCCTATGTTCTGGGCGAGGTGAATCCTGAATCCACTGCTACGGTGAAGAATATTCCCATAAATTTCACTAATCAGGAATCATTAGAAGATAACGGCCTGACAGTCCTTGACAGCAGCCAGACATCCATAAGCGTCAGCATATCGGGACAACGGACTGCAATAACTAAAGTGGAGCCCAGCGATTTTAGCGTCACCTGCGATGTGGAAGGGCTGAACAAGGGAAGCCACACTGTAAGGATCAATGTGACAGGTCCGGATAATGTAAAGATAGACCATATAAGCGTAGAGAAGATAAACGTAGATATAGACGATCTGACCACCGAGGAGAAGACGGTGGAAGTTGCCGTAAACGGCCAGGCAGGTACGGATAAAGAAGCAGATATAGTAGAAACGAATCTTGAGACCGTCAGAGTAACCGGAGCCAAGACGCTGGTAGATAAGGTGGATAAGGTGAAGGCGTCTGTCGAACTCAGCAAGATAGGAACGGAGCTTTCGACATTCAATACGGAATTGACGCCGGTAGATAAGAGCGGAGTACAGGTACTTAATGTAAGACTCAGCAGTTCGGAAGTCAAGGTAACTGCCGTCATGCTCAGCAAAAAAACCGTCAGTCTGGAGGTTCCCGTGACCGGAACAGACTACGGCGATATAGAGAGAAGCGTTTCTGTTCCTAAGACTGTCACTATAAAGGGAACGGAAGACGATATAAAAGATATAAGCAAGATAACTTGCAGGACTCTCGATGTTTCGGGAGTTTACACCAACGATACGCTGCCCCTTGAACCTATACTTCCTGACGGAATACAGCTGAGTGATGATTCCGACGGATTGTCTGCCAAGGTGACGGTAAAAGACCTGAGTAAAAAATCTTTTGAATTTGACCAGGATGATATAGACCTTTTAAATAGACAAGACGGTTTCACTTATACGATAAGCGCCGTGACATTCAGCGCCGAGTTGACGGGAAGAGAGAGCGTGATGAGCGGCCTGACAGCCGATGACGTCACGATTTCTGCGGATGTCAGCGGTTTGGGCAGAGGAACCCATACGGTGACTCTGACGGTGACATGCGGCAAGGATACATCGTCAGCGACGCTTTCCGTAGAAAGAGTGGAAATAACCGTCGAATAATAAAAGCGAGGAAAGAAAATGGGAAGATTATTTGGTACCGACGGCGTAAGAGGGGTAGCCAACAAGGAGCTTACTCCTGAGCTGGCATTTAATCTGGGAAAAGCAGGCACTTACGTTCTGA
>OGDN01002142.1_pt1 | contig 27232 bp, 31 predicted proteins | sample 1570271 | NCBI WGS metagenome assembly OGDN01 (sample SAMEA4384481, study PRJEB24528) | human gut metagenome | reverse complement strand
TCTTTATTTTAGCAGATTTTAGCTCGCTTGGCTAGATGTTAAGTTAATGACATTGGTATAAACCTACTATGGAAACATAGCAAGGCGATACTTTCCTACTCTACGAAGTGACACCTGCTTTGTTTCGTGATGAACTCGCAAAAGTCAGCGGAAATCTGACAGTTTGGCTGAACTCGCCGGGCGGCGATGTGTTCGCTGCAAGTCAGATTTATTCCATGCTGAAAAATCACAAAGGCAAAGTTACTGTGAAAATTGACGGTATTGCTGCATCAGCGGCTTCTGTCGTTGCAATGGCAGGTGATGAAACTTTGATTGCACCGACTGCCCTAATGATGATCCACGACCCCAGCACTTGTGCTATGGGGAACAAGGCAGATATGGAAAAGGCTATCATCTTGCTGGATGAGGTAAAAGAAAGCATTATCAACGCCTACGAAACCAAATCTCATCTCAGCAGAAATAAGATTGCGAAACTGATGTCCGATGAAACATGGCTCAATGCAAAAAAGGCTCATGAGATGGGTTTTGTGGACGGGATTCTCTTTGCAGATAATAAAAAGTCCGTTCCTGAAAAGGAAAATGAATCGGATAAGAAAGAACCGGCTGAAGAGGAAAAAGAAGATACACTGACCGCAATGACCTATTCCAAATCGAAGAATCTATCTGCATTCTTATCCAAAGTATCTGCATCAGCAGAATCTGTTACAGGCACACCCATTGACCAGCTTGAAAAAAGACTGGCATTACTGAAATACTAAGGAGGATTTTAACTATGGCTATGACAATTCAGGAACTGAGAGAAAAAAGAAAGAAGGCTTGGGACACTGCCCGTGATTTTCTTGATAGCAAGCGAAATGCAAACGGCGTGCTCAGTGAGGAAGATTCCAAGACCTATGATGCAATGGAACAGACCATTGTCGACCTTGGCAAGGAAATTCAGCGTCTGGAACGACAAGCTGAAATCGAAGCTGAAATGAACAAAGCAACTTCCACTCCTGTTCTCGGTAAGCCTGCCGCACCAGACGTAACGGAAAAGACAGGTACAGCAAGCGACACCTATAAAACAGCATTCTGGAACAGTATCAGAAACCGCAACTGGATTGATGTCCATGACGATTTGCACATTGGTACAGATGCAGAGGGCGGCTATCTTGTTCCGGATGAGTTTGAACGAAAACTGGTGGAAGCATTGGAGGAAGAGAGCATTTTCCGCCAGATGGCAACGGTCATCAAAACTTCCAACGGCGACCGCAAGATTCCCATTGTGACTTCCAAGGGTGAAGCTGTCTGGATGGACGAGGAACAGCAGTATTCTCTTTCTGATGATACGTTCGGACAGGCATCGCTTTCCGCATATAAACTTGGAACAGCAATCAAAATTTCTGAAGAACTACTCAATGATTCTGTATTTGATTTGCCGTCATACATCGCAAAGGAGTTTGCAAGAAGAATCGGTGCAAAGGAAGAAGAAGCTTTCTTCGTTGGTGACGGCAAGGGAAAACCGACCGGCATTTTCAACGCTACAGGCGGTGCGGAAGACGGCACTTCCACCACAGGTACAAGCATTACATTTGATGATGTGATGGAACTTTTCTACTCCCTCAGAAGTCCGTACCGCAAGAAAGCGGTGTGGGTGCTCAATGATTCCACTGTCAAGGCTCTCAGAAAATTGAAAGACAACACAGGAAATTATATCTGGAGTCCGTCTGTGCAGGCAGGTGTACCGGATACCATTCTCAATCGTCCTTACAAGACTTCCAGCTATGTGCCGGAAATCAAGTCAGGCAACAAGTGCATGGCATTCGGCGACTTTAGCTATTACTGGGTGGCTGACAGACAGGGACGCTCTTTCAAGAGACTGAATGAACTCTTTGCTATGACAAGTCAGGTTGGTTTCCTTGCAAGTCAGCGACTGGACGGCAAGTTGATTCTTCCGGAAGCTATCAAGACACTCACCATTAAGAAAGCGTGATGCCATGATTACGCTGAAAGAGGCGAAAAACTATCTGAGAGTGGATTATGAGGAGGACGACAGTCTGATTCAGAATCTGCTTTCTACAGCAAAAAATCTGGTTATGGACATTGGCAGAATGGATGAATCCGCACTTGCTGAAAATGAAGATACTGTGCGGACAGCGATGCTTTTCGCACTTGGTTATCTTTATGAAAACAGGAGTAATCCTGATTACAAAAAGCTGACTTTAAATCTTCGTTCAATTCTGTTTGCACAGCGAGAAGGTGTGATGTAATGGAAATCGGAAAGCTGAATCAGCGTATCGCCATTCTGGAGCATCACACCGTGGTAGATGAAATCGGAAACCATACTTCCAAGTGGGACGAGGTTTTCTCCTGCTGGGCAAAAGTCAGCGTGAAAAGCTCTGCCGAACAAGTGAATACGGGAGTCACCAGAGAAGTACAGTCCGTGTCATTCCTTGTCCGGCAGAGTTCCTATCTGCTGTCTTTGAACGCCACAACACACAGGATTCTGTTCCGTGGACAGACATTTGATATTGTCAGTGTAAAACCCGACTATGAAAAAATGGACTATCTCGCAATTGAGGGAGAAGTCCGAAAGGTAGGTGCTCCCAGTGACATCTATTGATGACATGGCAAGTGAGATCATGAAAGGCTTACAGGAATATGCTGACCTTGCCGATACAGAGGTGAAAAAGGCAGTCCGAAAAACTGCAACCGAAGTTAGAAAAGAGATATCTTCAAATGCTCCGGAAGACACTGGTGCTTACGCAAAAAGCTGGACAGCCAATAAAGTCAGCGAGAACAGCCATTCTCTGCAAATGACGGTTTATTCCAAGAACCGCTATCAGCTGGCTCATTTATTGGAGCATGGTCACGCCAAGCGTGGCGGTGGGCGTGTTGCAGGAAAACCGCATATTGCTCCGGCTGAACAGAATGGCGAAGAATTATTGGAAAATCTGATCAGAAAGGCATTATCATGACCTATGAAGAAATCAATGAAATGATGCAGGAAATGGATTGTCCTTTTTCCTATCATCACTTTGCAGAGGGCGAAAGTCCTGCACCGCCCTTTCTGCTATTTCTTTCTCCCGGCGAGCATACCTTTTCGGCTGATAATCTGATGTATTACAGCTTCAAACAGCTGGACATTGAACTGTACACGGATAAGAAATCACCGGAAGTGGAAGAACGTGTGGAGGAGATTTTAAGGCAGCATCACATTTTTTACAACAAGACAGAAGCATGGATAGAGTCAGAAAGGCTCTATGAAGTGCTTTATGAAATGGAGGTTTGATTTTATGGCGAACAAGAAAAACAAGGTTAAATTCGGTTTGCAGAACGTCTATTGGGCAAAAATCAATGAATGGGGTGAAGATCCTGACGGCAACAAGACCGTTCCTGCATATGGTCCGTCAAAACATCTCCCCGGTGCTGTATCGCTCTCTATTGATGCAAACGGCGAGGCAGAGAACTTTTTTGCGGATAACGGCGTTTATTATGTCATTAACAACAATGCAGGATATACAGGTGACCTTGAAATCGCCCTTATCACAACTGAATTTGCAACGGAAATCTTAGGAGAAATCCTTGATAACAATGGTGTTCTGGTAGAAAAGAATGACACAGAACTTGCCCAGTTTGCATTGATGTTTGAGTTCTTAGGTGACAAGCACCACATCCGTCATGTGATGTATTGTTGTTCTGCCTCAAGACCTGCAACGGAATCTGCAACCACCGAGGAAAGCACAGAAGTCAAGACTGAAAAGCTGTCGCTGAAAGCTACTCCTTTGCCGACAGGTCTTGTGAAGTCCAAGACAACCGAAAGTACTACAGATACGGTTTACAATAACTGGTTCAAGATGCCGTATAATCCTGATACAGGTACGGCTTCAAACCAAAATCAAGCAATGCATAAGGAGTGAAAATCAATGGCTATTCAGAAAAATATTACAATTGATGGTATTTCCGTTCCTTTCAAGGCAAGTGCTGCTGTGCCACGTTTGTATCGTCTGAAATTCCGCAGAGATATTTATAAGGACTTTGCTGCACTGAAAACTGAAGTCACTGAGGGTGATGAAAACAAAAGCGAAATCGGTATTGAAAGTCTTGAAGTTTTTGAAAATATCGCCTACATCATGGCAAAACACGCTGATTCCAATGTTCCTGATAACCCTGATGATTTTCTGGAACAGTTTAACACGTTCAGCATTTATGAGATTCTTCCTCAGCTTATCGAATTGTGGGGACTGAACACCGCAACGCAAGTAGAGTCTAAAAAAAACATCGCCAGACTGACCGCCCGATGACAACTCCGCTTTTTCTCCTGAGATGCAAACAGCTCGGTCTTTCTATGACCGAGCTGGATTTGCTGACGATTGGACTGATCAATGATATGTTCACAGAACGTGAAAATGATGAGTATTCAGGGTGGAATGAGGTTGCTAGACAGGCGGATTTTGATGCGTTTTGAATTAACAAATGTGTGCTTGCAACCAAGCTAATAACTGTTCAGAAGATATTTTTCCAGCAGCTACACCAAGAATCAACCGTGTTAATTCTTCATCTTCATAATCAACATCAATTCCGTTTAACATTAGAAAAATAAGCATTACATGAGTTCCGATTCTCTTATTCCCATCAACAAATGCGTGATTTTAATCAAACTGTATCCTAACTGTGCTGCCTTATCAATTATTGTAGGATACAATTCTATTCCTGCAAATGTTTGAAACGGAGCATTCAATGCCGATTCCAGCAAACCTTCATCACGTATTTCAGGTGAACCTCCTGATTGAGCAATGACATCTCGATGAAGCAGTATAACTTGTTGTTTTGTCAGACGAATCATTTCGCAAGCTCCTTATATACAGCAGCATTTCTTTTTAATAACTTTTTGGAAATGTCAAGAACATCTTCATCAGATGCAGTTTCATCTGTTTCGGTATCATCAAACACTCGTATTTCATAGCGTGGCTTATTGTTCTTGAAAATGATTGCTGTTCCATATTGGTCAACCGTTCTGGCAACCATAGAAAAATTCTGGTTTGCTTCGGTCATAGAAAAAATTGTGTTTGTATCAATGTTCATACGAACACCCCCCTTTGTATTTATTATATCATAAAGTTAGGATAAATTCAACCTATTTTTCAAAAAAGTGAGGTGAAGCCACAGTGGCAAACAGAATCAAGGGCATAACAGTTGAGATCGGCGGTGATACAACCAAGCTGTCCAAAGCCTTAGAGAGCGTAAATAAGAACATTAAAAACACCCAAATACAGCTGAAAGACGTAGAGAAACTCCTGAAACTTGACCCGAAAAATACAGAACTTCTTTCACAGAAACAGAAACTTCTTGCCGACAGTATTTCTGCCACAAAAGATAAACTTGCAACGCTGAAAACTGCCGCAGAACAGGCAAATACTGCTCTTGCAAACGGCGAGATCACCCAACAGCAATATGATGCTTTGCAGCGTGAAATCGTTGAAACAGAAAACGAATTGAAACGTCTGGAAACAGAGACGAAAAATGCAGGTTCTGCCCTGCAAAAAATCGGCGATGCAGGAGAAGTTCTTCAGAATGTCGGCGGTAAAATATCCGGTGCAGGTGAAAAACTTCTGCCCATCACCGCAGGCGTTACTGCCCTTGGAACTGCCGCTGTGAAAACCGCCTCTGACTTTGATTCTGCAATGTCAAAGGTTGCTGCCGTTTCCGGTGCAACCGGCGATGACTTGCAGGCTTTGCGTGATAAAGCCCGTGAAATGGGCAGTAAGACAAAGTTTTCAGCAAGTGAAGCCGCCGAAGCCATGAACTATATGGCGATGGCGGGCTGGAAAACAAACGATATGCTGTCTGGCATTGACGGCATTATGAATCTTGCGGCGGCATCCGGTGAGGACTTAGCCACGACCTCTGATATTGTTACAGACGCATTGACTGCTTTCGGCTTAACAGCTGCTGACAGCGGACATTTTGCTGATGTGTTAGCGGCGGCATCAAGTAATGCAAATACCAATGTATCTATGCTTGGGGAATCCTTCAAATACTGTGCTCCGATTGCAGGTGCTTTAGGTTTTTCTTGCGAAGATACAGCCGAAGCACTTGGCTTAATGGCAAACGCCGGTATCAAGTCCACGCAATCAGGCACTTCCATGCATTCCATTATGACTGCACTTTCAGGTGAAGTCAAATTCTGCTCTGAATCCTTTGGAGAAATGGAAATTGCAACTACCAATTCAGACGGCTCTATGCGTAGTCTTTCTGATATTTTAGCGGATTGCAGAGTTGCATTTGACCAGATGTCCGAATCCGAAAAAGCAAGTGCCGCAGAAACTCTTGTGGGCAAAAATGCCATGTCGGGATTTCTTGCCCTGATGAACGCTGCACCTGCGGATATTGACAAGCTGTCCGGTGCCATTGCAAACTGTGACGGCACATCTTTACAAATGGCAGAAACCATGCAGGACAATCTTACAGGACAGCTTACCATTCTAAAGTCACAGCTTGAGGAACTGGCTATTTCTTTCGGCGAAATTCTGATGCCTGTTATTCGTGACATCATCACCAAAATACAGGGATTTGTGGACAAACTGAATGCCCTTGACCCTGCAACAAAACAGACCATTATCAAAATTGGATTGATTGCTGCGGCTTTAGGTCCGCTTTTGATTGTAATTGGCAAAACGATTTCTTCTATCGGAAGCATGATGACATTCATTTCAAAAATTCCGACAATGATTGCAGGTGCTAAGACTGCATTTTCAACGCTTGGTGCCGCAATTGGTGGTATTTCTGCTCCTGTGGTGGCTGTTGTTGCGATTATTGCGACACTGGTTGCCGCTTTTGTGCATTTGTGGAATACCAATGAGAACTTCAAAAACAGCATTCTTTCTATCTGGGAACAGATAAAGTCCACCTTTGAACGTCTGACATCGGGAATTGTTGACCGAATTAATGCACTCGGATTTGATTTTCAGAATTTCGGTGAAATGCTGAAAGCGATGTGGAATGGATTATGCAGTGTGCTTGCACCTGTGTTTGAGGGCGTATTTCAGCATATTTCGGATATTTTCACTTTTGTGACGGATACCATTTTAAGCGTTCTTGATGTATTTATCGGCTTGTTTTCGGGAAACTGGGAGCAGTGCTGGAACGGCATCAAGGGCATTTTTACTGCTATCTGGGATTTTGTTGTTAACAAGTTCAGCAATATTCTGAATGTTCTTCGTGGCGTGGCAGATGTATTTCTCGGTTGGTTCGGGACATCATGGGATGAAGTCTGGACAAGTATAAAAGATTTCTTCGTTGGAATCTGGGACAGCATTTGTTCCGCTTTTCAGGCTGTTGCTGACTTTTTCACAAATATCTGGAATGCAATTTCCACGTTTTTTACAACGATAGCAACTGCGATCTATACCACAGCGGTTACGATTTTTACTTCTGTATATGATTTCTTTGCAGGAATCCTAACCAGTATTCACGACTTTTTTGCCAACATTTTCAATGCAATCTGGACGGTTATTTCAACTGTCTGCACCGCTATTTATGACACAATTTCAAGCATCTGGAATGCAATTTACAGCTTTATTTCTCCGCTTTTGGAGGCGTTCCAATATCTGTTTGAAACCATTTTTCAGGCAATCCATATCATTATCAGCAATGTGATGGATTGGATCTCTGAAAAGATACAGACCGTATGGAATGCAATTGTTGCATTTCTCACGCCTTTGCTTGAGGGCATTAAAGCGTTCTTTGAAACGATATGGAATGCCATTTATACAGCGATTTCAACGGTTTTAAGCACCATTTCAAGCGTGATTTCTACCGTCTGGACTGCAATTTCAGGTTTCATTTCCGGTGTGATGAACACGATTCATTCCATTATTTCGAGTGTGTGGAACGCCATCAGCGGTGCTGTTTCAAGTATCGTCAATGGAATTAAAAGCACTGTATCTTCCGTCTGGAGTAGCATTTCTTCCACAATTTCATCGGTGATGAATACCATTCATTCAACTGTAACAAGTATCTGGAATAACGTGAAATCATCTGTTTCAAACGTTATCAGCGGTATTTACACTACGATTAAGGGCGGTTTTGATAATGCTGTCAATTATGTCAAAGGTCTTGCGTCTGATGCTTGGAACTGGGGACGGGATATTGTTTCCAACATCATTGACGGCTTGAGAAGTATGATTGGCAGTCTTGCCGACAGCGTTTCCGGAATTGCCGATACGATTCGCAGTTATCTGCATTTTTCTGTCCCTGATGTAGGTCCGCTGACGGACTTTGAAAGCTGGATGCCTGACTTCATGAATGGCTTGGCGGAGGGCATTAACAAAAGCAAAAAGATCGTAGCTAAGGCAGTTTTAGGTGTTGCGGATACGATGAAAATATCAATGAATTCAGACCTAAACTACAATCTTGACGGTATGACAAATGCAATTATGAACGGCAGTTCTGAAAGTTCCGTTGTCAACAATTACTATAATAATGACAACAGCCGCACAGTGAATCAGACCAACAATAGTCCGAAGTCACTGTCACGGCTGGAGATTTACAGACAGACGAAGAATGCGGTGGAGATGTAAAAAGGAGCGATTTTGGTCGCTCCTTTTACTCTGCAAACTGGAATTTTCATCACTATTTATCTTCATATGTTATCACACTTCTACCCCAATTATTTTAATTCCTCTGCTTTAACAAACCACTCTGGTCTAATGCAAGCATCGTCTGAAAGCCTAAGTATAAGGTTATCATCACACACAAAGCTACTTCCTATCCATTCATCATATAATCTTAATATTGCCTGTTGCAAAAATTCTATTGTTTTTTCATTGGCAGTTTCTGGCGGATATTCCATATCGAATATCACATCCGTCAAAGGAATCAAGTATTCAATGCAATAGTATTTACTATTATTATAGTAATCCGTACTCATTCCATGTATGCCAAGAAGCTCTTCAATATTTCCGACCAATTCAGGACAATAATACAATAAAGAAAAATATTGATTCTTCTCTAAATGTGACCGGAATGCAAACCCGTTTACGCAGTAATCTTGAATCTTGTTATATCCCAATCTAGATCTAAGATAATAAATATTTCCGCCAGAATATCTAAACTCATCCTCAAGAGGTTGCAATTTTCCCTTATAATACAAATCAATATGTCCTTCGTTCGGTCTAAAAATTATCTTATGTTTTTTAAAAAATTCAGATAGAGGAGAGTCTTCTATTAAAAGTTGTTCAAGATTATTATTTGCTTTTATATCAGTTCCATTCAATCTTCGAGAAAGATGGAACATCTGGATACGTTCTAGTGTCTCATCTACAACATAATCAGAAAGAAAATCTCTAACCCACTCCCACGGTTGCTTTTTCGTATCTTTATAAATGGACATAAATATCTGTGCCATCTCACTAGCAGAAAGATTTAATAATTCCATTACTCCCTGTTTCAAAGACTTTTGTGTTGTAGCATCTATATATTTCATTATTATTACCTTCTTTTTAAAGCCCACTATTTTTCATTAAATATCAATCATAAGCAAGTTGTTAACACACCACCAACTTTCCGATTTGTAAGGCTGATGCCCCACAATCATTTTCGTATATTATACCACACCCACATACAAAAAGTCAATGAAAGGCAGGTGAAATTTTGTTCTACAAGCTCATTCTCGAAAACGAAACAGGTCAGCAGATTGACCTGTCCAAAACAGCAAGCCAATATATGTTTTCCAAAATCAAAGGACTTGACCCTCCAATAGGAACAGTCAGTACTTCAAATTATGCAGGAATGAATGGCTCATATCTGAACAACGCCTTTATTGAAAAGCGAAATGTAGTCATTCCCTTTGAAATGCGAGGTTTTGACGTGGAACTCCGCAGGCACGAACTATATCGTGTGGTCAAACCGTCCAGATATATCAAGATTTACTACTCCACAAAAAATATTTCAGTGTATGCAGAAGGTATCGTGGAAACCTGTGAGGTGGAGAATTTTGAAAAGTTGACCAATGGGCAGATTTCCATTCTCTGTCCTGATATTTATTGGTACTCCACTGAAACGCAAATTGCAGAATATTCCCGTGTCAGAGGTGCATTTCATTTTGTCTGCCCTGACAATGATGAGCCATTCCCGATTGGTATTTACAATACGCAGGATATGATGACCATCAATAACAGCGGTGATGAGGTTGGATTCACTTTTGAAATCAGCGGAGGACCTGCGAAAAATCCGACCATTTACAACGCTCTGACGGACGAATATATGCAGATTTCAGGCGATATTCAAAAAGGAGATGTTATCACCATAACTACGAAAACAGGCAATAAAACCGTTCTTCTGGAGCGTGAGGGCGTTGTGACAAACATCATCAATCGGCTTGTTTCAGGCTCAACATGGCTAAATCTGAAAGCAGGCGAAAATAAATTCTATGTCCGTGCATCAGATGGGCTGAACAACATCAAAGTTCGCCTGATACACCGCAATGCGTACTTAGGAGTGTGAGAAATGCAGATTGAAATTTACAATATGATTCCTGTTGGCGAAAATATCTCCATATCACTTGAGGCTGTCTGCGACAGCTTTTCTTCGATTTTGTGGGATATTGAATATTACAAATGCGGTGCTTTTGAAGTGTACATTGCAGCATCTCCCCGAAATATTGAGATTTTTCAGACAGGGAGAATTGTGGGACGTGATGATGATAAGGAGCATTTCGGACTGATTGAATCTGTGGAACTTGAAACCGATGCAGAAGACGGCGACTATCTCATTATCAAAGGCAGATTCCTGATGTGCTTACTTGAACGGAGAATCATCTATCCCACATTCAACTTTACAAAGTTTGTTTCATATTCTCAGATTGTGATGAATGTGGTGCAGTATAACGCTTGTACATCGGGTTTCAGAAAAATTCCGGGACTTGTTGTCGGCTGTTCGTCTGGTACTTGCTGGGATGCAAAAACAAAGTTGCAGGTCAGTTATGATAATTTGATGGAATGGGTGTACACCATTTGCGAAAAAATCAGCGGAACTGCAAATATCAGGCTTTCCAAAATAGATAATGAACAGTATGAAATGATTTTTGAACTTTTGCAGGGTACTGACAGAAGCATTTTACAGGAAGTAAATCCGCACATTATTTTCTCTGACAGATATAACAATCTGCTGTCTTTCACCTATTTTACGGATACTTCTGTTAAAAAGAATTACGCCTATGTCTTAGGCAAAGGCGAAGGTGAAAAACGCAAGAGAACTACATATTTTGAGGGAACAGAGCCTTCTTCTCTCGACCGATATGAAGTGTATATTGATGCAAAAGACATCTCAGATGAAGAACAGGAAAACGGTGAAACAAAGCCAATTTCTGATGCTGAATACATCGAACTTCTGAAAGAAAAAGGCAATCAGAATCTCATTCCCACAAAAACAAAATCCGAATCTCAGATCGCAGTGCAGTCCACACAGTTTCAATACGGTGTGGACTATTTTGTTGGGGATTTCGTCACCGTAGAGCATCAGAGATTCGGCATCAGACAGAATAAAATACAGCTTGTCGGCATGATCGAGAGTTTCGACCACAACGGCAGAAACCTCACACCGACATTTAAGGAGGCTTAACATGGCATTTTCATTCGGATTTTTCAATTCTAAAAATCTTGACAGAACGTATACTGCGGAAAATTTCAACGATTATCTCGGCAGTATCATCTGTGACGGGATTCAGGATAACTTCGGACAGTGTTTCAAGCAGTCTGTAAACAAGTTAAAGTTGACGATCGGCAGCGGAAAGGCTTGGATTCAGGGGCATTACTTCATTTCGGATACGGCATATACCTATGACTTATCTCGCTATGTGGACGAATCCCTGCCGAGATATATGGCGGTTGGTATCTGTTGCAACACTTCTGAAAACGTCCGCAATGTCAGCTTTGAAATTCTCGCAGGAACTCCTGCCACAAATCCCGCAATACCGAGATTTCAGAACACAGATTACAAGAAATATCTCACCCTTTGCATTATCAGACTTGATGCAGGCACATCAGAACTTAGCATTACAGACTACAGAGAGAACAATAATTTCTGCGGATATGTCCGCTGTATTTTAGGCAAATGCAAGGTCACGGATATGCTTTCACAGCTTTCTGAAATTCAGACGCAGATAAAAGATTACAACATAACAGTTAGTCAGTTAACGACAAAGATAAACGAGTTAACGCTGAAAATTGATGAGATGACAGGCGATGTGGTTTCTATCGGCAAATGCGGTCAAAGTGTGGATTTTGTGCTTTATTCAGACGGCAGACTGCTCCTCAAAGGTACTGGGGCAACATTCGATTATTCTACCGACAGCAATCCGTCACCGTTTCAGAATAATTCCAATATCAAGTCAGTTATTGTTTCAGAGGGCGTGACAGGCATTGGTGAACGACTTTTTCAGTATTGTGATAACTTAAAAACAGTATCACTTCCGACAACGCTTACAGCAATCAAAAAGGCTGCATTTCTGCCGCATATTGATGGATATATTTATCATCAGAGTCTTAATGGCTTAACGGAACTGAAGATTCCGGAACGTGTCACGGAACTTGGCGTAAACGCATTTGCAGGAACGGCAATCAAGTCCGTAACCGTTCCGTCCTCTGTGGTAACCGTAGGTGCAATGGCATTCAGTGAGTGTCAGTATCTTGAAACGGTGAGATATGGCGGCAAAGTCATTAGTGACAGAATGTTTGTACGATGCACAAAACTAAAAAACCTTACGCTTACCCGAAACGTCAAGGAAATTGTGGGCGGCTGTTTCAATTACTGTGAATCTTTGACCACAATCACTTATGAGGGTTCTCTTGCTGATTGGAACGCTGTGAAGAAAAATACAAACTGGGACAGCCATGCAGTTGATATTGAATCTCCGCTTTCAAAAATCCAGTGCCTTGATGGATACATGGAATATGTCACAAGCACGAAAACATGGAAAGAGGTGAAGGAATGATGCTGAAATTTCTTGTAAAGGGACAGAAAATTGAGATTCTGGAACGTGAAGTGATTGCCTCCGACCAGATTGCATTTGTAACACTGAAATTTGTATTTGACGGTGACTGGAAGAAGTTTCACAAGGTGGTGCAGTTTACCCAATGTGATGAAACATACAACCGTGTGCTCTGCACTGACGGACTGTCCTGTTTGCTGCCTGCGGAGCTTCATGCAGGTGCGGTAAAGCTATCCGTATTCGGATATGACGCTGACAATACATCCGGACTGCGTGCCACAACAGTTCCGGTGACACTACATATTCGTGCATCCGGATTTGTGGGAGAGGATGCCGATTCTCCCATTCCGCCGACGCCTGATTTGTATACACAGCTTTTACAGAAAATCGGTGAAGTGCAGCATGGGAAAGATGGTGCAGACGGCAAGGATGGAAAAGACGGCTTATCTGCATATGAACTTGCTGTGGAGAATGGTTTTACAGGGACACTTGCAGAGTGGCTTGCTTCTCTCAAAGGGAAAGACGGCGAAAATGGCGTGGATGGGAAAAACGGTGTGAATGGCTCTGACGGTAAATCCGCATATATCATTGCAGTGGAACACGGCTTTTCAGGAACAGAAACCGAGTGGCTGGAATCGCTGAAAGGAGCAGACGGAAGTGACGCAGATGATATGGATTTATCCGGCTATGCCACCAAAGCGGAACTGCAAAAGATAACGGAAAATGCCGTATATCTGGAAAATCTCATCAAACAGACAAGTTCTGTCAGCGATACCGTTTTATTTGAATCCGGTACAGATGCCCTTGAGAAATACGGCGAAAATATTTACACCTATTACAATGACGGCTATCGTTCTCTATCCGGTTTTTCGGAGAGTTATCCGCATTTCTGCTGTGCCGAAAATGATTATGCACTGCATGTCAATCAAACAGATTTTGGTTGGGCAGGAACGGTATTTGTGATGTGTCTGACACCTGTTTTCATCACTTCTGCCATGCACTTGATTTTGAATTATGTGGTTGGTGCGTTGGAAAATGCCGAGTTTTATCTGGTGAGAAAAACCGATAAGACAGGCTCTGAGCTTGCAAGGCACATCTACGAAGAAATCCAAAACGGCAATGCTGTTTCACTGTCATTTCAATGGCTTTATTCCGATACGTCCATTTCAGTGATGCAGTCACTGGAAAATGTGTCGGATGGAGAATATTACCTTGCCTTCCAAGGCACATCGGATAATTCCCATCCGATGGTGAAATCTATCAAATTTATGAAAGGGTGATGTTTATGAAAGAAACAATCTGTATGATTGCAGGCGTGGTGGGAGGAGTGATTACCACACTGCTCGGCGGCTGGGATTCCGCATTGGCAACACTTGTAGTTTTTATGGGCATTGATTTTGTGACAGGCATTGTAACTGCGGCAATGGGCAAATCCAAACACAGCGAAAGCGGCACACTCAACAGCACGGCAGGCTGGGTTGGTCTTGCAAAGAAGTTTTGTATTCTTCTTATGGTGGTGGTCGGCGTGAGAATCGATATTCTCATTGGCACAAATTACATCCGTGATACCGTGTGCATCAGCTTCTGTCTGAATGAGCTGCTCTCCATTGTGGAGAATACCACACTCATGGGAATTCCGTATCCGCCGGTAATCAAGAAAGCAATTGACGTTCTGCAAACAAAGGTAGGCAGAGCTGAGGAACAACTGAAAGAAAGTGAGGATGATAAGAATGGCAATTCTGAAACCTGATACAACCACAACAATGAACGGTGTAACCGTAAATGAATACTTACTCACAAAGCACAATCCAAATCATATCGCAATGCCCTCCGCTTCTATGGAGGGTAAAATCATCGGTGTAACAGTTCACAATACCGACTGGATTTCTGTGGCAAGCGGAACGACACCTGCGGAGCAGTATACAAGAGCAACTGTTAATGGCAATATGAAAGATGTCAGGGTGCATTATTACGTTGATAATACCTGTGCATGGCAGAATCTGCCCCACAGTCTGAGCGGCTGGCACGCCGCTGATGGTAGTGGCAATGGCAATCGTAGAACAATTGCGATCGAGTGCATTATGTCATCTGCGTATAATGTGACAGATAAGAAGTCTGAGGACAATTGTGCAAGATTGGCGGCAGCTTTGCTGAAAAAATACAATCTTGATATTAACCACCTCTTTACCCACACCCACTGGCTCAATGTCAGGGACGGAAAATCGGGTACTGTGGATTATCTCAATACCGCAAAAAATCCGTACAAGACCTGTCCGCTGTATATTTTGCCGCACTGGTCCGCATTCAAGGCAAAAGTACAAAAGTATTTGACCGATGCAAAACCGACCGTCAAAAACATCTATCGCATTCGCAAATCGTGGGCAGATGCAAAGTCGCAGATTGGGGCATATTCCTCATTGGAAAATGCAAAAAAAGCCTGCAAGACGGGATATTCCGTGTTTGATGCAAATGGTGTAAACATCTACACATCGAAAACAACAGCATCCGCCGTGCCGTTCAAGATTAAGGTTGCAATTTCTGACCTTAACATCAGAAAAGGTCCCGGCACAAACTATGCCAGAACCAAATATATCCCTGTCGGTGTGTATACGATTATCGAAGTGCAGTCCGGCACTGGCTCTGATAAGGGCTGGGGAAGATTGAAAAGCGGAGCAGGTTGGATTTCACTTGATTTTTGCACAAAGGTTTAAGCATATCATGGGAACACAAGACACAAGTGACACAACAGGCTCGGAAAATTCCTATACGCGCGTATGTGCGTATACGTGTGCGTGTTTCCCTCTATAAAATAGAAAAATAATTATATAGTAATTCTTGTGATACTTGTGTACTGACTTGATGCCCGTCTTGGATTTTATCCTTGGCGGGCATTATTTTTTTGCCCTTGTCGAAATTCGTGGTTCTTGAATGATGTGTTTCTGTCCTTTCACTGTTAGAGGCGATGACCTCATAACGATGGGAGGTGTCAGTAGTGACAGAAAATCAGAAAGCGCAAATCTGCGCACTCCGAAAACAGGGTGTGGGATATATGAAGATAGCACAGCAGACAGGCATTTCACAGAATACCATTAAATCGTTCTGCCGGAGGAATAACCTCACTGGCATTGAGAAATCCGATGTGCCTGTTGCAGACGGTTCTGTCTGCGAGTGCTGCGGAAAAGAAATGGTGCAGATGGAAGGTAGAAAGAAAAAGCGATTTTGCAGTGATGCCTGTAGGAATAAATGGTGGAATGCACATCTTGATCAGGTACAGCGAAAAGCCATCTATATATATAAATGTCCGAACTGCGGTAAGGAGTTTGAAGTATATGGCAACAGCCACAGAAAGTATTGCTGCCACGAGTGTTATGTGGAGCATCGGTTCGGAGGTGGTATTGATGGATAAGCAGGAATTCAGAAATGAAAAACTGTATCAGACCACCATGCTTATGGCAAGAAAGATGCTCTCTGAGGGCATTATTTCAGATAAGGAGTATGGGCAGATTGATACAATTTTTCGTGAAAAATACCGCCCAACTCTGGGTACATTATTTGCCGACATATCGTTGACTTCTTGGGCGAAAAGAGTGATGTATAGTAGCGGAAGGAAGTGATTATATGCCGAAAATAAGCAAAATTGAACCGACTGTGCCTGCCATAAAGCAGCTCAAAAAAGTGGCGGCTTATGCCAGAGTATCCATGCAGTCGGAAAGAATGATGCATTCTCTTTCCGCACAAATCAGTTACTACAGCAAAATCATCCAAAAGAATCCCGATTGGGAATACGCGGGTGTGTACGCTGATGATTTTATCTCCGGCACCAATACGGTAAAGCGTGATGAGTTCAAGCGAATGCTGGCTGATTGTGAGGATGGGAAAATAGACATCATTCTTACCAAGTCCATCAGCCGATTTGCAAGGAACACGGTTGACCTGTTGGAGACGGTAAGGCATCTGAAGGCAAAGGGCATCGAGGTACGGTTCGAGAAAGAAAATATCAATTCCATGAGTGGAGACGGAGAATTGATGCTTTCCATCCTGGCATCCTTTGCCCAGGAAGAGAGTCGTTCCATCAGTGAGAATATCCGGTGGGCAACGAAGAAACGCTTTGAAAAGGGTATCCCAAATGGCAAGTTTAAGATTTTCGGATACCGCTGGGAGGATGATAAACTGGTGCCTGTGCCGGAGGAAGCGGAGATTGTAAAACGCATCTATCAGAATTTCCTTGATGGCAAGTCCAGGCTCGAAACCGAGAAGGAATTTGCCGCCGAGGGCATTACCACGGCAAACGGCTGCCGATGGGTGGATTCAAACATCAAGGTGGTACTTACCAACATTACCTACACAGGCAATCTACTCCTGCAGAAGGAGTTCATCGAGGACCCTATTACAAAACGCCGCAAAAAGAACCGTGGCGAAATGCCACAGTATTTCGTGGAGAATACCCACGAGCCAATCATCGATATGGAAACATTTCGGTATGTGCAGGATGAGATTGCAAGGCGAAAGGAACTGGGTGCTTTGGCGAATAAGAGTCTGAACACTTGCTGTTTTACGGGAAAAATTAAATGTCCTCACTGCGGTGTCAGCTATATGCACAACAAGCGAACCGACCGTGGCAACTGCCTTGAGTTCTGGTGCTGTGGTTCGAGAAAGAAAAAGGGTGGCCGCTGTGGGGTTGGTGGGAGTATTAACCATAAAAATATGGTCAAAGCCTGCACTGAGGTGCTTGGGTTAGAAGAATTTGATGAGGAGATTTTCCTCCGAGAGGTTGACCATATCGATGTTCCGAAACGCTATGTACTGGAGTTTCATATGACAGACGGAAGGGTTATCACAAAGGACTGCCCCAACACTGGTCACAAGGACTGTTGGACGGCAGAGTACCGTGCTAAGACTTCTGCCAAGAGAAGAAAGAACGGTACGAACTGCAAAGGCTCCTCATGTTTTACTGGAAAAATCAAGTGCAAAAACTGTGAATGCAATTTCCGCAGAGCCACACAGCCGTCAGCCACAGCGGAAAACGGAAAGGTCAATTACTGGCGATGCTCCGAACACAGCAATGGCTGTCAAACGGCAGGCTTGCGTGAGGATGCACTGATACCTCTCATTGCCGATACTCTTGGAATGGCAGAGTTTGACGATGCCTTATTCCGAAAGACCGTGGAGTATATTTCGGTGCTGACGGATAAGGACTTGGAAATTCACAAAAAGGACGGCATGGTAACGGCAGTGATTTATACACCGCCTGCTCCAAAGCGACTGCCAAGGACAGAGGAACAGAAAGCACATATGCGAAGCCTTATGAAGGAAAAATGGACTCCGGAGCGAAAAGTCGAGATGAGTGAACGCATGAAGCAGATGAGAAAGGAGCGTGGCGAAAATTGGTGCAAAGAAAAGTAACGGCTATTCCTGCAACCATTAATAAATTCACAGCCACTCCGGTCAACAGCAGGAAGAAACGCAGGGTGGCAGGTTATGCCCGTGTCAGCACTGACCATGAAGACCAGGTTACAAGTTATGCCGCACAGGTAGATTATTACACAAATTATATCAAAGGCAGAGAGGATTGGGAGTTTGCCGGGATATACACGGACGAAGGTATCTCTGCAACCAATATCAAAAAAAGAGATGGCTTCAAACGCATGGTGGCGGATGCCCTGGCAGGTAAAATCGACCTTATCATAACAAAGTCGGTTAGCCGATTTGCAAGAAACACGGTAGACTCCCTTACCACCATCCGAAAGCTGAAGGAACATAACGTGGAGTGCTATTTTGAAAAAGAGAACATTTGGACTTTTGACAGTAAGGGCGAACTGCTCCTCACCATTATGAGTTCACTGGTGCAGGAAGAAAGCCGCTCCATTTCCGAGAACGTCACATGGGGACACAGAAAGCGTTTTGCTGACGGAAAAGTCAGCTTCGCCTACTCCCGTGTGCTTGGCCTTGAGAAGGGACCTGATGGGAACATCGTGGTCAACCAAGAACAGGCGAAAATAGTGAAGCTGATATTCAGAAGATTCCTTGAGGGCATGACACCACACAGCATAGCAGTGGAACTGACCGAGATGGGCATCAAATCCCCAGGCGGTAAAGACAAGTGGAATGGAGCAACCGTTCGCAGAATGCTTTCCAATGAGAAGTACAAGGGTGATGCCCTGCTCCAGAAGGAATTTACGGTGGATTACTTACAAAAAAAGACCAAGAAAAACGAGGGCGAAGTTCCTCAGTATTATGTGGAGGGCAACCACGAAGCCATTATCGAGCCAAGCGTTTATGATTTGGTGCAGGTGGAACTTGCCAAACGCTCCAAGAAAAACGAAGCAAGGTACAGCGGAGTCAGCATCTTCTCAAACAAGATAAAATGTGTCGAGTGCGGCAGTTGGTACGGATCCAAGGTCTGGCATTCCAATGATAAGTACCGCAGGGTCATTTACCGCTGCAACCATAAATTCGATGGGAATAGAAAATGCGAAACTCCTCATGTTACGGAAGAAGAAATCATCGCTGCTTTTATCAAGGCAATGAATACCCTTATTACCGAGAAAGATGAAATCATAGAAAATATTCATCTTATACGGCAGACGGTTTGCGATGTCACTGCTTTGGAGCAGGAACAGGACAAACTTCGCAACGAGATGGAGATTGTGGTAGAACTGACCCAAAGTTGTGTGGCGGAGAATGCGAGAACCGCACAGAATCAGGAGGACTACCAGAAACGCTATGATGGTTTGGTGGAACGATACGAAAAAGTTAAATCAAGGTACGATGCTATTGTGGAAGCCATCGAGGAAAAGCAGGCTCATTATGAAAAACTGGGCATTTTCATTGACACCCTTGAAAAGCATGGAGAGCCTATCACGGAATTTGATGCCGGGATGTGGGGCAGCATGGTCGAGTACATCACGGTGGATAAGGATAAGAAAATGACCGTCACATTCAAGGACGGCTCGGGAGTAGAGGTATAAAACTGAACAGAGATACACATGGACACCTTGCAGAGATGCAGGGTGTTTTTTTCTCTTTTCGGATATTTTGTAAACAATGTTCAGGGTGGATTGTAAAATACGAATTTGTGTGCTATAATTTGTCTTAATAGTGTTATTTATAAATACTGAAATGTGCAAGCGAGGTGATGGAAATGATAAAAAATAATATAGAAGTAGATGTAAAAGTAAAGTGCATCGAAGCTGGCAAAACGCAGGCACAATTAGGAGAAGCGGTCGGAACAACAGGTCAGTATGTGAATCGTATCATAAAAAAGCAGGATGGTGTGGTTAATAAGACTTTTGTGCAGATGTTGGAAGCATTGGGATACGATATCGAACTGACTTATGTGAAAAGAAAAAATACCTCAATCGAAGGGAGTGATGCAGAGTGAAAGCATTAGGAGTCTTGGAAGAAATTAAAGACCTGCGGACTGTGTGGCCACATGAAGCGTTGGATTTCACTCCGTGGCTGTCGCAGGACGATAATATCAATCTGCTTGCTGATGCAGTCGGTTTGGAGATTACAGTCGATGAAACCGAATCGTCAGTTGGAGATTTTAATGTAGATATTTATGCATCTGAAACAGGAACAGACAGAAAAATCATTATAGAAAATCAGTTGGAAGACACTAACCATGACCATCTTGGAAAACTGATAACTTATGCATCCGGGAAATCCGCAGATGTTGTAATTTGGGTAGTGAAACACGCTCGTGAGGAACACAAGGCTGCAATCGAATGGCTGAACAATCACACTGATGATAAAATCGGATTTTTTCTGTGCGAAATTAAGCTGTATAAAATAGGTGTTTCGGAGCCGGCAGTGAAGTTTGAAGTTATTGAGAAACCGAATGACTGGACAAAGGAAGTAAAGAAAAATGAGTCCATCAATGGAACACAACAGCAGAGATATGCCTACTGGGTTGCCTTTGAAGATTTCGCATTTCAGAATGCACAGTTTGCGAAAAATTTCAATCGCCGCAAGCCGTCCACTGACCATTGGATGAACTTTAGTGTAGGTTCCTCTGCCTGTCACATTGCGGTGTCACAGATACAAAAGCGAGATGAACTGGTGGTTGAACTGTATATCAATGAGAACAAGGAACTGTTCCGCTCATTGTTGCAGCACAAGGATGATATTGAAGCAATAGCTGGCTTCTCGTTTGACTGGCGAGAACTTCCGGAAAAGAAGGCAAGCCGTATTGTTGTTCAGAAATCGGCGGCACTCAGTAACCAGTCAAAATGGAGTGAGCAGTTTGAGTGGCTGATTGATGTGATGCTGAAGATGAAATCAGGATTTAAGAAGTATCTGTAAACATGGAGGTGTAGATATGACGGACAAATTGAAAGAAATATCCAGTTGGTTACTTGAACAGGGTATTGGGATTACACGAGATGTTTTAAATGAAAAATTGGAAGAAGCATATAAGCAAGGGCAATTAGATGGATACCATGAGCAGGTGGAAACCACTCTGGATAACATTTTGTCTAATACAATGTTGGACATTGATAAGAAGAAAAAAGTCCTTTTCGAGAAAAATTTTTACAATGTTCCCTCTGAAGAGGATGCTATTGAAATGAGAGTTTATGAGTATTTGACAGAAAATCTGCCTAAGATTGTTAAGGCATACAGAGAAAGCTGATATGAGGAGAAGTGATTATGGCAACAATAAGCAAAAACATTTCAAAGTTGGGATTTTGCAAGGTAGATAATGATAAGACCCCTATCCCCATAGAATATATTTCATTTCCTGATGATGGAAGTACAAGAAAAAATATGACATTTGTAAAGAACAGCAACCAGTGTAGATACTTGTCTGAGGGCAAGTGTGCTATGGGAAAAGAGTGTCAAATATATAAAGAAGCCGAAGAACAAATTAAACTTGATATATCTGATATGAAATTTTAGAAACAGAACGGGAGGAATAAAATGGCAGTTTCGTGCATTACAACACCACTTGGCAGTTTCTATTCTGTGACGGACTCAAAAATAGTACATCTTCTGGAAAACTATATTGGTTACGGAGGGGAAACTTTGAGACAAATTGCAGAAAATGAAATAAGCATTGAAGTGCTAAACAGTGAATTTGATATTTTTTTCAAGGATATAAAAAGAGTCTTATATGACAATTTTAAGATGAAAAAGAAAATTTCAGAGTATGATGATAGATGGTTAGTTAACGAAATTATAAGCTATTCTGGCGGAGATGATGATAACTATTATCGAAATTCTTTAGTTGCAATATTAAAGATTCTTGAGAATGTTAAGGCAGAAATATCAACATATAATCAGGAAGTGTTAGATAAAAAATATTTTGGTGGAACAGCATCTTTTTTGCATTTATTACTGCTTCATATAAATGAATTTACAGGTGAAGTGGCAACGAAAAAAGAGGGAAAGGATTACAAACGAGTACATTCAAGAAAAAGAATTTTAGCACAGGAAGTTTATGATTTGGCAAGAAGAATTACAAGGTCACAAACATACACTAATGAAATGACACATATCTACGAAAGCATCTTTTTGATAAGACAAGCAATTGAACTTAAGGTTTTGGAAACCTTCCATATCGAATCTGTTATTAATGAGCAGTATGCAAGACCAATAAAAATTTCACCTGACATCTTTATTGAATTGCTTGATAGTAAAGATATTAAATTACACGGAATTGATGGTGTGGACAGAAACCTTGATGTGAATCTTATAAAAAAAATCCATTCTTGGACAAATACCTTTGTTCATTCTGGAAATGGATATTGGTTTTGGAAAGTTGAATTTGTTCGAAGTACATTGATGGATTTCATTTTTGGATATATAGAAATTGATAAAAGCTACTTGAAACTCATTCCAGAAAAGATATTGCAGTGCGTTAAAGAAGATGAACGAGAATACGCAAAAGTGGTAATGTCTCCCCAATATTATCAATTGATAAAGTGAGACCAGAATAAAATTGAGAAGTTTACGAGTACAGCAGTAGCCTATGCACCCAATCGTTACCGCCGTGTGCAAATGAACACGGCATCGTTAAATGATGCACCCACTAAGGGGTGGGTGTGTTCATCGTTAAAAGGTGTACCGTTACATTGTATCATTTTTAGAACGGCAGCAGATAGCTCTTGTGGTACTGGCGGATTCCTTGTAACTGCCATGACTCATGTTATAGCACAGTTAAAAACTGAATTTGCTAAGCAGATTGGATTTCCGCAAAAGGAATGGGATTATGATACTAAGAAGCTGTTCCAGGAGAGAATCTCCGATATGGCAGCACATAACTATTTTGGCTTTGATATTAACCCCGATCTTGTTAAAGCTACTAAGATGAACATGGTTATGAATAATGACGGTAGCGGTAATATTCTACAGACCAACTCACTATTGCCACCTCACGAATGGAGCGACGAATTCCGTTCAAAACTGGCAGAAGCCCTCAGTGTAAAGAAAGAAGAAATAAGAAACCATAAGACGTTAGAATTTTTTGATGTTATAGTTACTAACCCGCCTTTTGGAAGTAAAATTCCTATTAAGGATAAAAATATTCTTGAGCAATTTGAACTTGCTCATATATGGGAAAATGATAAAAAAACAAATACATGGACAATGACAGATCGTTTGCAGTCATCAGTTCCGCCTGAAATTTTGTTTATTGAACGTTGCACACAATTTTTAGTTTCTGGTGGAAGAATGGGTATTGTACTTCCAGATTCAATTCTCGGTTCACCTGGCTTAGGTTATATCAGAGAATGGCTTATAAAAAATCATCGTATTGTTGCAAGTATTGATCTTCATGCCGATACATTCCAACCAAGAAACGGAACTCAAACCTCGATTTTGTTTCTGCAAAAGAAAACTCAGGCTCAAAAGGACAAAGAAGAAAAAAGCGGAACAATGGCTGATTATAACATTTTCATGGCTATGGTTGAGAAAATTGGACACGACAAGAGAGGTACACCTATCTTTAAACGTGATAAAGAGGGCAACGAGATTCTTATTCCTGAAAAGAATAATGTCTATGTGCTCGACGAAACAAGTTCAGGCGACAGAACTGTTGCTCATGAGCGCAAGACAAAGATAGAAGATGATCAGACACCTGATGTTCCTGAGATATTTGCTCAGTGGAAGAAACAGGAGGGATTATCATGGTAGACAATTTAGCCAGAAAACTTGATAATGCCCCGAAGGCTGAAATAGAAATCAGCGAAGCACCCGTAAAATGGTGTTCGGTTTCTCTTGCCGAAATGGTTGAACGTGGTAAAAGACTTGAAGCAAGCGTTTTTGATGTCGAGGCAAGGCAAGCGTGGGATTTAATCAACAATTAACAAGTATCCTATCACTTCTCTTGGAGGAACAAACGGATTAACTACATCTTACACCTACGGAAGATTCAAACGTATTTGGGTAATGAAATCAGAATACCCGATTTATCAGCCTTCTTCTGTTGTTGATTTAAAGCCGACACCAGATGGTTATATTTCTAAGAAAACAAAGGTAGATATTGATTCTCTTAGAGTTCATAAAGGGCAGATACTGCTTACTTGTTCAGGGACTATCGGAAAAGTATCTCTTGTATCCAAAACGCTTGATAATGCTATATTCAGCCATGACTTGTTAAGGATTGATTGCAAGAATCTTCTTGATGTCGGCTATATTTACACTTATCTTAAAAGCAAAATCGGAAGTCAGATATTGATAACCAACAAATATGGTGCCGTAATAACACATATTGAGTCGGAACATCTTGATACTGTTCCTATTCCGAACGCTCCTAATGAAATCAAAAGCAAAATTAATGATCTTATTATGCAATCCTATGATTTAAGAGACGAATCCAATGCTCTTATTGATCAGGCACAGGCATTACTTGTAAAGGAACTCAATCTGCCGCCTATCAGTGAAATAAAGGTTGACACTCTTGATAAAAGCAAAAGCATTCAGGCTTTTAATGTTAAGCTGAGCGAAATGGCAGGCAGAGCTGATGCTTCTTACCATGTGCCGATAGTTGACGCTATTGTTGATATTCTGAAAAAGAATGCAGCAGAAGTTACTACTGTGGGAGATGAAAGAATTAGCTCGGATATTATTCTTCCCGGTAGATTTAAGAGAGTTTATGTTGAGGAAGGTTATGGTGTTACGTTTTTTAGCGGTAAGAATATCTCTGAACTCGATCCTTCTGATAAAAGATATCTTTCATTTGCTCAACACGACAAGAAAATTAAAGATGAATTAACCATAAAACAGAATATGATATTAGTTACTTGTAGTGGAACGATAGGAAATACTGTTTTGGTTCCTAAGCATTGGGATAATTGGGCTATGACACATGACATTATCAGGCTTGTACCAACTTCGGATTTATATGGTTATTTATATATTTGGCTACAGTCAGAATACTGTAATGCCATAATTCAATCCTATGCTTATGGCTCAGTTGTGCAACATATTGAAAAGGAGCATATTAAGAGTTGTCCAGTTCCTATTTTGAAAAATCAAGACGTTCAAAAACAGATCAATGATCTTGCCCTGCAAGCAAATGAAAAACGTTATCAGGCTTATCTGCTTGAACAGGAAGCGTTGAAGGTGCTGGATGAGGAAGTTATTTATGCGGAGTGATGATTTTTAAGTGCAGGATGAAAACAATATATTGAAAATGCTGAGGTTAAAAATAGATATCTTGGCATGTAGCCGTTGAAGTATGAAGATTAGAATAAAACTTTTATATGAAAGACGAGGAGCTTTTATGGATAACGCCTCAATAAATTTTTCTGAATTTAAATGACATACATATCAATAATGAGACCTGTAAACATAATGATAAAAACTTTTGATGATATGACTGTAGTTAAGGTGTGTGATTTTAGTTTAGTAAAGCACCCAAATAGTGATTTGATTTCCATTGATACAGTATTAAAAGGATGCTATAATGACCCTGATCTTAATATTGAAGGATTTCGCAATTACACTGTTATTCACGAAACGTATGCTTTTACACGGATAATTGCTTTTATATTAACCGGTAAAGCAACTGTATATAGGATTCAAGATATCAATTTGAAATCCTTTGTGGAAAAATGGGGTATCTTCTGACAAGAGTAAGAGATATAAGTCTGTTGATGAGATGATAGTCGCTTTTAAAAAATTTCAGAATATATATCGCTAATCCGTTCATATAATCCATAAATGCCCTGCACGGGCGGTGGCACTGACGTGCAGTCCGATTGCATCGAGCAATGCCCCTGTTCCTCATCCAAGATTCGTCACAGTGCCACTCTCTTACGAGAGGATTTAAAATAGAATCTTATTTCATATAGATATATAATATAAATAAAATTATATAATTATTATTTAATATAAATATATTATATATAGTCATGAGATTATACTGTATCAATATCCAAAATCAAATATATATTATAATTCCGATAAGGTAACTTTCAGCCTTATCGGAATTTTTGTTTTTGGAGGAATTTGAAATGGAAGAAGTACGAATTTGTGATTACTGCGGCATGGAACTTGCAGAGGATGAAGGCACATATGTGAATGACGAGCTGCTCTGTGAAGATTGTGTTGCTGACCACTGCATCACATGCGACCACTGCGGAGAAACCATCTGGACAGCAGACTGCGTGACCGACGATAACAGCTTTTTGTGCCAGAGTTGTTTTGATGCACATTATCACCGCTGTGAATCCTGTGACCGCATCATATCGGATGATGACTGCTACTGGCACGATGATCTGCCATATTGTGAAAGCTGTTTTGAAGATTTGGAGGATGAAATCGAAGATTACAGCTACAAACCTACACCGATTTTCTATGGAGATGGAAAACGATATTTCGGCGTGGAATTGGAAGTGGATGATGGTGGTAAGGACAATGATAACGCCTATAGATTGAAAAGCATTGGAAATGCACAGCTTGAAAACATCTACATCAAGTCAGATGGCAGTTTGGATGATGGTTTTGAGATTGTTTCTCACCCCATGACTTTAGATTACCACACAGAAGAAATGAACTGGAAAGATATTTTTCAAGAGGCAGTTTCTATGGGCTATCGTTCCCATCAGACCAGCACTTGTGGTCTGCACGTTCATGTCAATCGGAATGCCTTTGGTGACAATCAGGCAGAACAAGAAGATGTCATCAGTCGAATTTTGTTCTTTGTGGAAAAACACTGGAACGAATTGTTCACATTCAGCAGACGCAGCAGTTACAACATGAGCCGTTGGAGTGCAAGGTTTGGTTTCGAGAAAACAGGAAAGCAAATTTTAGAGAAAG
>OGDN01002139.1_pt1 | contig 27260 bp, 22 predicted proteins | sample 1570271 | NCBI WGS metagenome assembly OGDN01 (sample SAMEA4384481, study PRJEB24528) | human gut metagenome | reverse complement strand
AACCAAAATCTGGTCTCTGCTCTTAGTAACTATCAACAAATCTTATATCAGTTTTTTGATTTTACACAAAACTTGAAACAGTCTCTGCAAGAGAGTTATAATTGCCCATTTATTTTTTTAAAACAGAATTAAAACTTTATTTCTTTCCTATTGCTGCCTTAATTCTTCTGACGCCAGCTGAAGATGATTGCTCCTTTAAGATTTTAAATGAAACAAGTTCTCCTGTATTATGAGCATGCGGTCCACCACATATTTCTTTGGAATAGCCGGGAATTGTATAAACCTTTACTATCTCCCCATACTTACCGGAAAATACACCGACAGCCCCTTCTTCATATGCTTTCTCAGGTGTCATTTCTTCTAAAATCACATCTATATTTTTTTGAATAGCTTCATTAACAATTACTTCAACTTGTGTAAGTTCTTCCCTTGTTACCTTCCTTCCAAAAGAAAAATCAAAACGTAAACGCTCGGAAGTAATATTGCTACCTCTCTGAGAGACCTCATTTCCAAGCACTGCTCTTAATGCTCCATTTAGCAGATGTGTTGCTGTATGGAGTCTTGCAGTCTGCTCATTATTATCCGCTAACCCTCCCGCAAACTTTCCGGCAGCACCTTGTCTGGATTTTTCCTGATGTTCTTTAAACCTCTTTTGAAAACCATCCATATCGACGTGATATCCTCTTTCTAAAGCTAACTCTGATGTGAACTCAATCGGAAACCCATAGGTATCATACAATTTAAATGCCAGTTCTCCACTTAATATTCCGCCTACTGATATATTATCAAGATACCTATTTGCTTTTTTTAGTCCATCATCTAAGGTCTTTGAGAATAAAGTAAATTCTTTTTGTAATTGCTCTAGAATAAATGCTCTATTCTCTTCGAGTTCCGGGTAAGTTTCTTTGTATTGCTGAATAATTACATCGGATAGTTCACACAGATAATTGTTTGTAATATCCGCTTTCTTAAATAAACGAATGATTCTTCGAATCAATCTTCTCAAAATATATCCTTGTTCTGTATTCGATGGACTAATCTTCATAGGATCACCCAAAATGAATGTGATAGTTCTAGTATGCTCACATATAATTCTTCTATCCTTTTCGGTTAGAATTTTCTCTTCACCTTCTAAAATCACTTTAAGCTTTTCCATAAGTGGAATAAACAATTCTGTATCATACACGTTTGTTTTTCCGTTGAAGATAGTTAGCATACGTTCCAATCCCATTCCCGTATCCACATTTTTCTGTGCAAGCTCTGTAAAGCTACCATCTGCCTCTTTGTTAAACTGCATAAAAACATTATTCCAAATTTCAACATATTTTCCACAATGGCAGGATGGTCCGCAGTTTGGAGAACATTTTGGCTTGCCCATATCATAGAATATCTCTGTGTCCGGTCCACAAGGACCAGTTTGCCCAGCAGGCCCCCACCAGTTACACTCTCTTCCGTATCTGAAAATCTGCTCATTTTTAAGTCCGTGGCTTTTCCATATCTCTACAGTCTCCTCATCAGCAGGAGCTATTTCATCTCCTTCAAATACTGTTACAGCCAACCGCTCTACGGGGATGTTCAAATATTTGGTTAGGAATTCAAAACTCATAGAAATGGCCTCCTGTTTAAAGTAGTCACCTAAAGACCAATTTCCCAGCATCTCAAAAAATGTACAATGTGTATCATCACCCACTTCGTCAATATCCTCTGTTCTCACACATTTTTGTACGTCAGTAAGTCTCTTCCCGCTTGGATGTTTCTCGCCCAGTAAATACGGAACCAACGGGTGCATTCCTGCCATAGTAAATAACACGGTTGGATCATTCTCCGGGAGAAGCGACGCTGACGCGATTTCCTTGTGCCCCCTTTCTTTAAAAAAGTTTACATACATTTGTCTTAATTCTTTTGCTGTCATGTTTCATTCTCCTTTCTGACATTTCTCCAAAACAAAAAGCCCTAAGTTGATATAATATCAACTTAGGGCGAACTTTTATGTCCGTGTTACCACCTAATTTCAGATTTCTCTGCACTCTGTCAATACGGGATTTCTCCGATATTGCTTCCTAAGTTAACGGGGGAATTCCGTTGAAGCCTACTAAGATTTTCTGTTCGGTTCACAGCTCGGAGGCTGCTTCAATATTAGTTCAATGAAGATTCGCACCATCCATCTTCTCTCTGCAAAATTCCTAATACCTACTATTCCTCGTCAAAGCCTTTTTGTTTTGAATTAATGCCAAGTATAACATTATATACAATATTTGTCAAGCACTTTGTCATAATTTTGCACTAACAAAAATAGGAACAATAAAAGCACCACAAAATACGAAAAAAGACTTATCATAAAATAACCATATTAGCAAAATGCCATTTTTTATTAGCAGAAGCTTCAAAAAATAACATTTCCCATATTAGCAGAATGGAAAATAATGGTTACAAAAAGTGTAAAAAGAAAACCGTTGGTGCAGAACTTAAAAAGTGTCAAACCAACGGTTTTTAGCGTTCCCGAGAGGATTCGAACCTCCGACCTACCGCTTAGGAGGCGGTCGCTCTATCCAGCTGAGCTACGAGAACAGATGGCTCCCAGGGAAATGTTATACTGCCCCTTAGGAGGGGGCTGTTATATCCATTTAACTATGAGAGCATGCCGGCTCGAATCCTTCGAGCCGGAATATCAAAACATGTAAATCTTTTACAGATATTTCTTCAATAAATCCACTTTGTCAAGTTTCTCCCAAGGGAGGTCGAGATCGTTGCGGCCGAAATGTCCGTAAGCTGCGGTAGCCTTGTAGATTGGGCGGCGCAGGTCGAGCATCTGGATGATGCCGGCCGGACGCAGGTCGAAGTTCTCACGGATGATATCGACTAACTTGTCTTCGGAAAGTTTGCCGGTGCCGAAAGTATCGATGCGGATCGAAGTCGGAGAAGCGACGCCAATCGCATAGGAAAGCTGGATCTCAGCTTTGTCACAAAGGCCGGCAGCTACGAGATTCTTTGCTACGTAGCGGGCTGCGTAAGCAGCAGAACGGTCTACTTTCGTGCAGTCCTTACCGGAGAAAGCACCGCCGCCGTGACGAGCCCATCCACCGTAAGTATCGACGATGATCTTGCGGCCGGTCAGACCGCTGTCGCCGTTTGGACCGCCGATGACAAAACGTCCTGTTGGATTGATATAATATTTTGTGTCATCGTCCAAAAGTTCTGCAGGGAGAATTGGATCAATAACTTTTTCACGGATATCTTCTTTAATCTGATCCCAGCTGACATCTTCGCTGTGCTGGCTGGAGATGACAACGGCATCGATACGGGAAGGATTTCCGGATTCGTCGTATTCTACCGTTACCTGGGATTTTCCGTCCGGACGCAGGTAAGGAAGCGTTCCGTCTTTGCGGACCTTCGATAATTGGCGGGAAAGACGGTGAGCCAGGTGGATCGGATATGGCATGTATTCGTCGGTTTCGTTGGTAGCATAGCCGAACATCATACCCTGGTCGCCGGCGCCGATTGCTTCGATCTGGCTGTCGGTAAGTTTTGCTTCCAGAGCCTTGTCAACGCCCATGGCGATGTCTGTAGACTGCTTGTCCAATGCCACCATAACACCGCAAGTGTTAGCATCGAAGCCCTTTTCTGAAGCATCATAGCCGATTTCGCGAATCGTATTACGGATAATATTTTGTAAGTCAACCTGAGCCGTCGTGGTCACTTCACCCATGACCAATACAAGGCCGGTAGTAATTGCTGTTTCACATGCTACACGGCTCATAGGATCCTGTGCAAGCAATGCGTCCAAGATTGCGTCAGAAATCTGATCACAAATTTTATCTGGATGTCCTTCTGTTACGGATTCAGAAGTAAATAGTATTTTACTCATCATTAAACCTCATTTCTGTTGCATAAAATGTCTCACACCTTAGCATACAACAAAAAAGGGCAAACGTCAAGAAATTCTTGCGTTTGCCCAGTGGATTTTTGTGGGTTTGTCCGGTAAATTTCATAAATTACAGACGATCTGCCAATTCGTAGATCAGTTTCTCTGTCTTTTCCCATCCGAGACAAGGGTCTGTGATGGATTTTCCATAGATGTGGTCACCGATCTTCTGGTTACCGTCTTCGATATAACTTTCGATCATAAGACCTTTCACCATATTGTGGATATCTTTGGAAATGCGGCGGTTTTCAAGCACTTCCTTGGAAATACGGATCTGCTGCTCAAAATGTTTGCCGGAGTTTGCGTGGTTTGTATCTACGATAACAGCCATATTTTCAAGATTTCTCTCGCTGTAAATCTCATGGAGAAGAAGCAGGTCTTCGTAATGGTAGTTTGGAAGGCTGCGTCCATGTTTGTTTACACTTCCGCGAAGGATCGCATGCGTAAGCGGATTTCCCTGTGTCTCTACTTCCTGCTGGCGGTAGATAAAATGGTGGCCGCACTGGGCTGCTTCGATGGAATTAAGCATAACCGAAAGGTAACCGCTGGTTGGGTTTTTCATACCACATGGAACCTCAATTCCGCTGGCAGTCAGGCGGTGCTGCTGGTTTTCTACCGAACGCGCGCCGACAGCGATATAAGAAAGAATGTCAGAAAGATATTCGTAATTTTCCGGGTAAAGCATTTCATCGGCACAAGACATACCCGTCTGCTCTACGACAGCGATATGCGTCTCACGGATAGAATGAAGACCTTTGAGCATGTCCTCTTTTTCTTCCGGATTAGGCTGGCTTGCCATTCCTTTATATCCTTTTCCGGTCGTTCTTGGTTTATTTGTATAAACACGAGGAACGATAAAAATTTTATCTGCGACCTTTTCCTGGATTTTTGCCAGGCGCAAGGTGTAGTCAATAACAGCTTCTTCGTTATCTGCTGAACAAGGTCCGATGATCAAAGCAAAAAGATCGCTTTTTCCCATAAAAATATCACGCAGGACAGCATCTCTGCTTTTTTTGATCTTTGCGACTTTTTCCGATACGGGAATTTCTCGTTTGACCTCGTCGGGGTCAGGTAAGCGACGTAAAATATTCATAACAGTATCCTCCAATCTTATCGTATTTCACGATACCATTGAAAAAGAGCGATGTCAAGCAAAAAAACATTATGAAAATGAAAAGAAATGTGTTAAAATAAAATTATCTTTGAGAAAAAACAGGGAAAGCTGGGTGAAATCGAGGAAAAATGAGTAAAAATAATAAAAAAAAGAAAAACGTAAAAAAGACAAGAAATACGTTTATCATATTGGCGGTCTGTCCGATCATGGTACTTATTCTGATGGTGACACTTTTTGCCTATGGGGAAATGAAAAGCATCCGCAGTACGTATCAGATTTCAGCGGAAGATATGCCGTCGCCGTACAGCTTGTTCGACCGTGTGCTCCTGTTAAACTCGTATACCAAATACGATTATATGGATCTGCAGGACCGCGCCATGAGGGATCCGAAGGTATTTCTAGACAATGAATATCTGAACAAAGAAAACAATTATTTGAAAGAAAAATACTCCTTTCTGGCAGTGATCGTGGACGGCGGATTTACATTTTTTGGAGATTTCGACCAGTATGATTATGTATATCGGGATCTGTTGGTGGCAAATAATAATTATTCCGAGGAAAGCGGCCAGTATTGCGGAAAAGAAGATAAGAAATTTTTATTTAAAAAACTGGGCGTCATAATGCCGGATGGACGAACCGGAAGCGTGTGCATTGTAACGGATCTCAATGTAAATCTTCCCCATATTACTGTATTTTACGTCGGTCTTTTGGGAATGATCATTATTGTCTGTGTTCTGATTGTTGTCGGAATCATTGGGCATACTTATTATAATGTCCTTGTGCCGATACGGCAGCTTCAGGTGGCGGCGATCCATATCAGTGAAGGGGATCTCGAATATGAACTGCCGTCGATTGGAGGCAGCGAATTTGATGGACTGTATAAGGATTTCGATACGATGCAGACTAAATTGCGGGAGACGACGGAGGAGAGGAACAGGGCAGATGCACTGACAAAAGAAGTAATTGGAAATATTTCCCATGACCTTAAAACGCCGCTTACGGCGATCAAAGGCTATGCAGAGGGAATTATGGATGGTGTGGCGGCGACGCCGGAACGAATGGAGCGGTATGTCAAAACGATTCATTCAAAGGCGGTGGATATGGCAGGTCTTGTTGATGAACTTTCGTATTTCACAAAAATTTATCAAAAAGTGGAAGATTTCCGCTTTGCTCCGGTAAAAGCAAGTTATTTTTTTGCGGAGTGCATCAGTGGAATGAGCCTGGATCTGGAAACCCGCAATATACAGCTTTTGTATCAATGTGATGTCGGCGAAGACGTTGAGATTGTCATTGATGAAGAAAAAATAAAAAGAGTTGTTGCAAATATAGTAGGGAATGCGGTAAAATATATACAAAGGGAACAGGGAATGATCCTTGTCAATGTAGAAGATCAAGGTCCTTTTATCCAAGTCATGATTCGTGATAACGGAAAAGGGATAGGTAAAGAGGAACTGCCATTTATCTTTGAGCGGTTTTACCGGACAGACAGTTCCCGAAATTCACGAACCGGCGGTAGCGGCTTAGGACTTGCGATTGCAAAAAAGATCATGGACGAGCACGGTGGACGCATTTGGGCAGAAAGCGAGCTTGGAAAAGGGACAGAAGTATACTTTACATTAAAAAAGGAAACAGAACAAAAGGAGGAACATGATGAGTAAGAAAATTTTGATTGTAGAGGATGAATTACCAATTGCAGAATTGGAAAAGGATTATTTGGAATTGAGTGGTTTTGAGGTTGTGATCTGCAGCGATGGTACCGAAGGTATGAAGATGGCGACGACAGAAAAATTTGATATGGTGATACTGGATCTTATGCTTCCGGGAATGGACGGTTTTGAAATTTGCAAAAAGATCCGTGAGACATCCGAGATTCCGGTTATGATGGTTTCGGCAAAGAAAGAAGACATCGACAAGATCCGCGGACTCGGACTGGGAGCCAATGACTATATGACCAAGCCATTCAGCCCAAGCGAACTTGTGGCTCGTGTAAAGGCGCATTTGGAGCGTTATAAAAAATTAGTCGGCAGTGCGATGAAAGAAGAAAATGAAGTCATCGAGGCGGGCGGATTGAAGATCGACCGTACGGCGCGCCGTGTTTATGTGGACGGTGTCGAGAAGAATCTTACGACAAAAGAATTTGATCTTTTGTTCTTCCTCGCACAGCATCCAAACCGCGTATTTTCAAAAGAAGAACTTTTGGAAGAAGTGTGGCGGCTGAGCCCTGTCGGCGCAGACATTGCGACCGTTACGGTTCATATTAAAAAAATCCGTGAAAAGATTGAAAAAGATACCCAGAATCCGCAGTACATTGAGACGGTTTGGGCAGTCGGCTACCGATTTATTGTAAAAGAAGCAGAATAAATCTTATCAAAATGGTTCATACTAACCGGGTATGACAGATACGTAAGCACATCGAGGAACCCGGAAAGGAGAATACCCATGAACCATGTAAAAAAGTACAAAAAAGTATTGATCTTATTAGGAACTGCATGTGTAATTTATGTAAGCTTTTGCTATATTTTACCACTTGTGGTTCCTTTTGTATTGGCGCTGGTATTTGCCAAAGCATTGCAGCCGTGGACGAAAAAAATACATACGGCGACACATCTGAATCGGAAACTATGCAGCGTTCTTATGGTAGTTGTAAGCCTCGGTGCGCTGGGGTGTTTTTTATTTTATATCGGATATTTGTGCACCAGCCAGCTCGTCGAATTTATCCGTCATCTTCCCGGGCAGGCGGGAGCTTTGTCGCATCTCTGCCAAGGCGGCTGTGGTTCCATCGACAATCTGCTCGCGCTGTCAAAGGGAACCAGTTACCGGTGGCTGGAGGCGAGAATGAGTGATATGGATGGACAGATCGCGAGCGTATTGCTGCCTCAGATCACCGGGAGCATTCCGCGGATGTTTCTGCGCCTCGGAGAATGGGGCGCCGGGTTCGTCGTATTTTTAATGGCAGTGCTTTTGCTGTCTTTGGAAGAGAGAACCGAAGTGCGCTATCCGGCACTTGTGCCTTACGTAAAGAAACTAAAAATCGCGGGATTTGCTTATCTCAAAGCGCAGGGGCTGCTTTTATTTTTTATCGCAGTCATTTCGACGATCGTATTGCTTCTGCTCAAAAATCCGTATGCGGTGCTGATGGGAATCCTGATCGCGATCGTTGATGCATTTCCGGTTCTTGGAAGCGGCACAATTTTAATTCCATGGGCGGTCTTTTCGTGGATCCAGAAAGATTATGTGGCCGCCGCCGTGCTTTTGACGCTGTATGTGGTCACAATGGTCGTCCGCGAAGTGCTGGAGCCCAAACTTATGGGAAAAGAAATGGGGTTAAAGCCGCTTTACGTGCTTTTGTCCGTGTATGTGGGTCTGAAATTGTTCGGCGTCGGCGGGATCGTGCTTGGTCCGATCGGGCTTACGATATTAAAAACGGTATTTGAACAGACATCTTTTAGTCATACAACCTGACCTTTCCTCATACAATGTTAAAACATGAAGGAGGGGTGCAAGTTGGAAGATAAGGTGGAAAAAAGTCTGGCAAATTATGATCTGACCGTCAAACGGCGATACCGCCACCGCGGCGGGTGGCTGCTGGAAACGACGCAGGGACCGAAACTGCTACGCGAATACGAGCAGATCCGGGGACATTTTGCCTTTGAAAATAAAATAAAAGAAATTTTAGTGCTGCGGGGATTTGAGCGGGTTGATAAAGCGCTGAAAAATAATGCCGACGAGTACGTGACAGAACTTGAAAGCGGCGAGAAATATGTGATTTACCAATGGTTTTCCGGGGAAGAATGTGACCTGCGGGCAAAGCCGGATCTGGCTCTTGCGGGAGAGAACCTTGCGAGACTGCATCAAACGCTGGAGGGCGTGTGCGTGCTGGAGGAAGAAGGAGAATCACTGCCTGCCGCTGTGCCCCTTTTGGAGCGGGTACAGAAGCACACGCGGGAATTGAAACGAATCCATACATATATGAAAAAGAAAAAACAGCGGACCGAATTTGAAATTCAGGCAATTGGCTGTTTTGAGCGGTTTTATGAAAAAGCGGTTGAGGCTTCGGCCTGTCTTGAAAACTGCAATTATTACTGTAAAATAATGGAAGATGGCGGACGGTACTGTCATGGTGATTACAATTATCATAATCTGATCCGGCAAGCGAACCGCCTCGCGACGGTAGGATTTGAAAAAGCGGGAAAGGGGATTCCGCTTTTGGATCTGACGTATCTGATGCGCAAATCATTGGAAAAAAATGGATGGGACAGAAAAAAGGGAATGACCATTCTTGAAAGTTATGCAAAAAAAGCGGATCTGGCGAAGGACGAACAGGAATTTATTTACATTATGCTCTTGTTTCCGGAAAAATACTGGAAGCTGCTAAATGGATATTTTAACCATAAAAAGAGTTGGTTTTCGGAGCAGAGTCTCCAAAAACTACGTAGTTTGGGCGAGATGGAACAGTGCCGCGAACAGTTTTTAAAAAACTATGAAAACGGTGGAAGTTTTCTTTGATTTATGATATACTTACTTTAATTGAAGTCTTCGACAGAGAATGAGGTGCATGATGATAAACAAATGGATGATGGGGCTGTTTTTGGCGGTACTCAGCTGTCTGCTCATTTCCGGATGCGGGAAAAAGACAGCGAGACCGGCAGCGACGCAAAGTCCGAACCCCAATGCAGCAATTACGTATGAAAAGGGACGCGATTTCGTGGGTGTTTTGACAAAAGCAGAAGCCGGCACGATGACATTTTACGAGCCGGAGCTGGAAAAAGAGGCGACCTATACGTATAACGGGGCGACAGAGGTTTTGACGAAAAATGACAAACAGATTTCGTCGGAGTCTCTCGAGGTTGGACAAGTATTTGATCTGTATCTTGATGACGGAAAGACGACATTGCAGAAAGTGCAGAGTTCCAAGGATATATTGGAAACGGAAGACGTAAAGGATGTTCAGTTTAATACGGACGAATCCTATCTCGAGATACAGGGGACGCGCTACCGCTACGGAAGCAGATTTCAGGCGTTTTCCGAGGGGAAACCCATTGATCTGCAGGAAATTGCTGCCACAGACGAAGTGACATTCCGGGGCGTCAAAGGAAAGGCCTATTCGATCGTGGTGACAAAAGGCCATGGCTATATCAAGCCGGCCAAATATAAAGATTTTATCGGTGGAACGATGACCGTTTCCGGGGTACGGATTCTGCCGGTGACAGAAAACATGCTGGTGCCCGTTCCGGAAGGAACGTACGAGGTTTCCATGAAAAATGGGGACTTTGAGGGGAGCCGGAGTGTTGCGATTGAGCGCGACAAGACATTGGAACTTGATATGTCGCTCTTTAAGAGCACGGTCAAAGACAAGGGACAAGTCGTGTTTGACATTGATCCGCAGGGCGCGGAACTGTATGTCAATGGAACAATGACCGATTACAGTAAACCGGTGTCTCTCAAATACGGGAAACATTCGATACAGGTTATACTGGATGGTTATACAACATACACCGGCATCGTGGATGTGCAGTCTGCCAATCCGACCGTGAGAATCAGTCTGGCGGAAGAGGAGGCCGAGGTGTCGAGCGATGATGAGAGCAGTGTGGAAAAGGATGATTCAAATCAGCAGAACACGGTGACGGAAAGTTATGACAACGATCATAAGATCACTGTCAGCACACCCGCCGGGGCAAGCGTTTATCTGGATGGCAATTACCAGGGCGTAGCGCCGTGCAGTTTTCCGAAAAAAATCGGAGCGATCACATTGACGTTAGCCAAGGATGGATATACGACAAAGAGTTATTCTGTCACGACAACCGACGATGATGAAGACGTTTCCTGGAGTTTTCCGGATCTGACGGCAAAGGGAAGCGAAACCAATTAATGGAAAGGAGATATTTATTATGGGTTACATGGAAAATTATGAAGAATGGTTGGCAAATCCTTATTTTGATGAGGATACTAAAAAGGAACTGGAGTCGATCCGAGGGGATGAAAACGAGATCAAGGAACGTTTTTATGCGGATCTTGAATTTGGTACAGCGGGACTTCGCGGGATTATCGGAGCCGGTACCAACCGTATGAATGTATACACCGTACGTAAGGCAACACAGGGACTTGCCAATTACATATTGAGCCAGAAAGGCGAGAAAAAAGGAGTCGCAATTGCATTCGACAGTCGTAGAATGTCACCGGAATTTGCCGATGAAGCTGCCTGCTGTCTGGCTGCAAACGGCATCAAAGCCTATGTATTTGAGAGCCTTCGTCCGACGCCGGAACTTTCGTTTGCCGTCAGAGAACTTGGCTGCATTTCCGGAATCAATGTGACAGCAAGCCACAATCCGCCGGAATACAATGGATATAAAGTATATTGGGAGGACGGAGCACAGATCACACCGCCTCATGACACCGGAATTATGGATGAAGTAAAAGCGGTGACGGATTATGCGACCGTTAAGACGATGCCAAAAGAAGAGGCGGTCAAAGCCGGATTGTATGAAAACATCGGCGCAGCGATCGATGACCGTTATATGGAAGAGTTGAAGAAAAATGTGCTGCATCCAAATTGCATTAAAGAAGTGGAAAAAGATCTTCGCATCGTATATACACCATTGCACGGAACCGGAAATATTCCGGTGCGCCGCGTATTGAAAGAATTGGGATTTACCAATGTCTTTGTAGTGCCGGAGCAGGAACTTCCGGACGGCGAATTTCCGACCGTCAGCTATCCAAATCCGGAGGCGAGAGAAGCCTTTGAACTGGCTCTTGCCCTTGCCAAAGAAAAGGATGCCGACCTCGTTTTGGCGACAGACCCGGATGCCGACCGCCTCGGTGTTTATGTAAAAGACAGTAAATCCGGCGAGTACATCTGCCTGACCGGAAATATGAGCGGTTCGTTCCTGGCAGATTATGAGATCGGACAAAAACTGGCATTGGAAGGCAAACTGCCGGAAGACGGTTATATGGTAAAAACGATCGTAACGACCAATCTTGTCGATGCCATCGCAAAATATTATGGCATTAAAGTCGTAGAATGTCTGACCGGATTTAAGTGGATCGGCCGTGAGATCTTAAAGAGTGAGCAGAGCGGAGAGGGTACGTATCTCTTCGGATTTGAGGAAAGTTATGGCTGCCTGATCGGAACCCATGCCCGCGACAAAGACGGTATCGTGGCTTCCATGGCACTTTGCGAGGCAGCAGCTTATTATAAAAAACGTGGCATGACATTGTGGGATGCTATGATCAATATGTATGAAAAATATGGATATTACAAAGACGATGTTATCGCGATCACGCACAAAGGCATCGAAGGACTGGAGAAGATTAAGTCTACGATGAGCGGTCTTCGTGAAAATCCGCCGATGGAGTTTGGTCCTTATAAAGTGACAGCGATTCGTGACTATGACCGCGACACCATCAAAAATATCCAGACTGGTGAAGAAGGAAAGACAGGGCTGCCAAAATCAAATGTATTGTATTTCGAATTGACCGACGATGCATGGCTTTGCATCCGTCCATCGGGAACCGAGCCAAAGATTAAAATTTATTTTGGGGTTGTTGGCAAGGATATGGACGACGCAGACAAAAAGTCAAGGGAATTGGCAGAAATTGTAAAGAAAACGCTTCTTTGATTTGGAGGAGGTTGAAGAAAGAGTGAATGAAATACTGAAAAAGTGGATGAATCCACATTTGATCGAAGAAATGGAAGAAGGGGTGATCAATGCTCCGCAGGATCTCCTTGGAATGCATTTTTACGAGGGAACGCAGATGTTTGTCGTGCGCCGGCCGGTAGCACAGCGCGTGTGGATCACCGATGTGTCCGGAGAGACTGCGTTTGAAGCAGAGGAACTGGATGCAGAACTCGGACTTTTTGGATTGGAGATTGAGAAAAAGAAAGACCAGTTGAAAGATTACCGTGTCCGGATCCAGTATGGCGAGGGCGATGTGGTTGAGACCGCAGATCCGTATGCCTACAAAACGGAGATAACGGATTATGATACTTACCTTTTTGCGCAGGGAAATCATTATGAAATCTTTGACAAATTAGGCGCGCATGTCGAGACGATTGACGGTGTGACGGGGACAAGATTTGCTGTATGGGCACCGCATGCAAGAAGTGTGAGTGTTGTCGGATATTTCAATATGTGGGATGGACGGCTGCACACGATGAGTCTGATCGGTCCAAGCGGTATCTATGAATTGTTCGTGCCGGATGTCGGTGAAGGTGCCGTGTACAAATACCAGATTACGACGCGGAGCGGAGAGCTTCTTTTTAAGACCGATCCGTATGGAAATTGTGCACAGATGCGCCCGGACAATGCGTCCGTCGTAACATCACTTGCGGGGTATGAGTGGCAGGACGGCGACTATGAAAAGAAACATCGTGCGAAGACGAGAGAAGTGCGCGAACGTGCACCGATGAATATTTACGAGGCGCATCTCGGGTCGTGGAAAAAGCGCGTCGAAGACGATGACAATGGCTTTTATTCGTACCGTGAACTGGCGGAAATGATGGGCGATTATCTCGTAGAGATGGGATATACCCACATTGAATTGATGGGAATTGCAGAATATCCGTTTGATGGTTCATGGGGTTATCAGGTAGGCTGCTATTATGCACCGACGAGCCGTTACGGAACGCCGAAAGACTTTATGTATTTTGTCGATGAAATGCACAAACGCGGCATCGAGGTAATTCTTGACTGGGTTCCGGCGCATTTTCCGAAAGATGCACATTGTCTCGGAAATTTCGATGGACAGGCAGTGTATGAACACAGTGACCGCCGTCGTGGCGAACATCCGGACTGGGGAACGTATATTTTCGACTATGGAAAGAAAGAAGTGCAGAATTTCCTTGTTGCCAATGCGCTTTTCTGGATTGAAAAGTTCCACATCGACGGACTTCGTGTGGATGCGGTGGCTTCGATGCTTTATCTTGATTACGGAAAGCAGGATGGCGACTGGCTTCCAAACAAAGACGGAGGCAATGAAAACTACGAGGCAATGGACTTTTTGCGCCACTTAAACAGCATTATGGAAAAACGTCATCCGGATGCCTACATCATTGCGGAAGAATCGACGGCGTGGCCGGGTGTCACAAAACGTGTTAAGGACAACGGTCTTGGATTTTCCTATAAATGGAATATGGGATGGATGAATGACTTTTTGGAATATATGAAACTGGACCCGTATTTTAAGCAGTTTCATCATGAACAGCTCTGCTTCAGTCTGTCCTATCATTTGAGTGAAAAGTACATTCTCGTGCTTTCCCACGACGAAGTAGTACATGGAAAATGTTCCCTGCTCAATAAAATGCCGGGGCTGACCGGAGATAAATACGCAGCACTGAAAGCGGCGTTCGGTTTCTTCTACGGACATCCGGGCAAAAAACTTCTGTTTATGGGACAGGAATTTGCGCAGGAGCGTGAATGGAGCGAGATGCGGAGTTTAGACTGGTTCTTATTGGATCAGGAACCACATCAGGGAATCCATGCGTTCATCAAAGACATGAACAAACTTTATCTTGAAAATGATGCGCTGTATTACAATGACAACGATGTGATGGGATTTGAGTGGATGGACTGCGAACGTGCGGAGACAAGCACGGTAGCGTTTGTGCGCCGCGGAAAGACGACGAAAAAACAGTTGATGTTTATTCTCAATTTCACACCGGTAGCGCATGAGCAGTATACGGTAAAAGCGCCGTGTGGCGGTACATTCCGCGAGATTCTCAATTCCGATGCACCAAAGTACGGCGGCCAAGGCCGCCTCAATGAATCGCCGATCAGGGCGAAGAAGGTGACGACAGACAAGAAAAAAGAGACAGCATATGAACTTACCTGCTATCTTCCACCATTGTCCGTTGTCGTGCTGGAATACGACTATAAGAAATAGAGAGGAAATAAAAGATGCAAGTAATCAAACCGAGTATAGAAATCATAGATATGGACGATTACGAAAAGATTGTAAAAAAGATCGAACGTATCGGCCGTGTCTGCTACAAAAGTGAAGGAAAGATCACGGAGGATTCGGCAGAGAAATTCATCAAAGGTCTTTTGACAAGACAGCATGAATCGGTGATCGAGCATGAAAATGTGACCGTTCGTTTCGTGTGTGACCGCGGTGTGACACATGAGATCGTGCGCCATCGTATCGCAAGCTACAGTCAGGAAAGCACACGTTACTGCAACTACAGCGGTGACAAATTTGACAATCAGATTACGGTGATCGACCTTGCAAGCGGCTTCCAATACGATCTGTCAAAAGAAAATGACAAAGCCAAATACGAAGTATGGACCAAAGCGATGGAAAACGCTGAACAGTCCTATTTCCGTATGCTTGAACTTGGTGCTACGCCACAGGAAGCACGTTCTGTCCTTCCAAATTCTCTGAAAACGGAAATCGTCGTAACGATGAATCTCCGTTCCTGGAGAAACTTCTTCCGTCTGCGCGTGGATTCTCATGCCCACCCACAGATGCGCGAAGTGGCGACGATGCTTTACGAAGAATTTAAGAAACGTCTCCCTGTATTTGTAGCAGATTTAGACATTCATTGATCCGTAAGATGATCTTCTAATACAGAAAATGCACTCGGACCGGCAGAAAGCACATATCGGTGGAACTCCTTTTCCGAAAAGGAGTCTCCCTGATGGCTTTTGGCGGTCTTTTTTAATCTTGCAAATTCCATATATCCAATCGTATATTTGAGGTAAGAACCCGGTTCGTCGATGATATTTTCATAAAGAGAATCGGATGTCTCACGGTCGTAAGAACCATTCTGCAGCAGAAAGGCATACACGTCATCCGCACTCCATCCGAGCAGATGAATACCGATATCGCATATCCCGTAAAGGCAGAGGGAAACAATCATATTATTTCGCAATATTCCAATTTCTTCCTTTTTGTATCCGAGATATTTGTACGAATAAATTTCCGCATAGGTCGCCCAGCCTTCGGTATAGCCATTAAAATTTAAGGCGTAAGAAAGCAGCGGATGATTCTGGCTGCGGTCGTACACATTTTGATACAGATGTCCCGGGTAGCCTTCGTGTGCAAGCGTGGTAAACAGATCTGCGCCGGCAAACCGGTCACTTCCATTGATGTAGATCGCATTTTCGTCGTAGGCATCAAGCGGCGGTGTGAGATAAAAAGCAGGACTCAGATAATCTTCCAATGACGGATCCACGTAGGAGACTTTATAGCCCACCTCTTTGATCTCCGGAAAATCATCCTTGATCGCAGTTGTCAGATGTTCTAACTGCTGCTCCGGTGTCAGTCCTTTTCCCGGCGACAAATTCAGATTGGCAAAAAGCGAGGCATCTTTTTTCGCATATGCAAGAAGGGTTTCTTTTGACTTCTTTAACCGGGTTTTTAATAGCTTTAGATATTCCTCCGGACCACGTGAAGATCCGGACTCATCGGCAAATAAATAGCGGTAATACTGCTCCCCGTTTTGATAACTGCAAAGCGCTCCGTTTTCCGGACAGGCATCCAATCGGCTGTTCAGACCGGCCGCCAGATTTTCATACGCATGCACAAATTCTTTTTTGATCAAGGATTTATTTTCTTTGCGGTAACGTAACATTTCTTCCTGGTCGATAAAATCACACTCCTCAATGCGGCTTCGAAATGACGTGAGCAAAAGTTTCCAGCCTTTGTCGGACAAAAAGGTCTGGCATTGCTCTAAAATGTGTGACATTGTACTCCGACAGGGCAGCAGGCCGGCTTTTCCCTGATGATCGTAAAAGACGAGAACCGACTCGAAATACGAAGGGATGCTGCGAAGCAATGTAAAATAGTTTTCAATATCTTCTCTACAGTCAAAAGTATACTCCGCTAATAGAACGGGAAGCTGCGCCTGAAGCCCGGTAACCGGGGAGAAAGGACGAGAAAATAGAAAAAATTCTTCTCCTTTTTGATTCATTTCCAACGTGTATTTTAAATTGTCATATAGGATCTTTTCCGACTCGGAAAGAGAACCCCTGTCAAAACTTTCCAATTTCGCAAGTGCATTTTCATATTCGGAGGAAACCTGTGCCGTCTCCGATACCGAAAGAGGTGGAAATCCACCGGCAGTTTTTGAAATTCCATAGTTTTCCGGATGCGCGAGAGAATAATTGAGCGACAGCGCATCGCTTGAGATGCTCTCCCGAAACAGGGCATCCGTATATTCTTGAAAACTTGTATTTGAATGGGAATTTTTGTCAGAAACTGAGCCGTTGCTGCCGCCCGGAGCACAGCTGCACAAGATCAGACAAAGGGTAAGAAATAGAGCGAGATATCGTTTCATAGCATTCACCGGCATAAGGCAAGTTGATATATGTATATGCCGGTGAACAGGAGAGTATGCAGAGGCTTAATTATTTACAATGAATATCGTACCCACTGGTAGTCGACACTTTCGGAATTTAACAGTGTCGAGACGATGAAATCCCCGTTATCTCCGGGAAGTTTCGCGTATCCATAAATGGAATTAAATGGGGCTTCATGAAACAGTTTATCGTTTTCGTTGTAATACAGATCCTCTGTCGGCAGGACAAGAGTGTTCCATGTTTTGTCGCTCAATTTTCCGCTGCAGATTCCTTTGCTTGTTACGATATAGCCAATATCATCTGCAATTTGCAGACCGAGTGCGGCGGTTGTCTCCGAAATCAAGCCCTTGCCATCGATGATACACTGAATCACACGATCCGGCATTTTGTCGTGGATGGTATGGTGCTGTATACATTGTTCGGAGGTGGAAATGGCATAATACGTGCCATCTTCAGCGAATGTAACATATTTACTGATTACGGACCCTTTGTCGAGTATTTTCTGTCGAACAAGATCAAATAATACAACATCCGAAGCCACTGTGGGATCTGTTGCATCATCGGCAGCTTTCTGCAATACTACTGCAATTTCTTCGTCTGTGACAAATTGGATATCGACAAGTTCATAGTCTTTATACGCCTTATTTATCTCCGAAAGATCGATTTCTTTATAGTCCTCGGAATTCCCCATCTGAAATAATCGGATCCCCTTCTGCGGGTCCACAACGCTGATATAAATGAGTCCATTTGAATCCCCACTGATAAAAGAAGGACCTTGCGGAAATTGTTTATTAAAAGCGCTTCCCCAAGGAAGTGCAGTATCTTCCCAGCCGTTTTCACGCAGGGTATAACCGTGGTATTCGAGTCCCTTGCTTTCATCCGATTCGTCGATCATTGTTACTGTTATGATCAAAGGATCCTGATCTTTCGCTAAAACGGTATAGTCAAGGCTTATTTTATCGGAAATCGGTTTGTCAAATACCTGATACGTAATGCCGGACTTGGTTTTATGCAGAACCGGCGCGGCGCTGGATGACGTATTTGACGCTGTATTTGTGTTATCCGCACAGGCAGATAAAAGAAAACAGGTTATAGTAAGTATACAAAATAATGTTCGTTTCATAAAAATCTCCTTTTCAATGTGATTCTTATTTAAGTATAGCATAAAAAAATACGTTGTAAATGGTTGTCTGTCCCTAAATAATTGTCGTTCGTCACAAAAAGGTAACGCTTGTCACAAAAAAGCGACGTTCGTCACAAAACTGTTGAAAGTGTAGAGAATTGGAGAGTAGAATGAAGAGGAAAGGAGGGAGTGATATGTATCTTGGAACCGACGATTTTTTGGATTGGTTACGCAAAATTTTAGGTGGTAAATAACGAAAGGTAACAACAATATTAACTATTAAAAAATGATAAGAAGGAAGTGTAGAGATGTATAAAAATAAATTTTTATCTATCTTATTGGTGTTTTCACTAGTAATATGTGGTACAATGGGAACAGGAAAGGGTACAAAAGCAGAGAAAATGGAAGATGATTTGACGGTTGAAGAAGAGGATATTGATTTAACTATGCGTATAACTGCTGAATGGGATCATCATTATAATGCCGAAATAGAAATTACTAATCTTTCTGAGGATAAGATTGATGACTGGGAGATTTCGTTTGATTTCAAAAACAAAATCGAAAATATTTGGAATGCTAAGATTACAGATTATGATGAAGAATTACAACTATATACCATAAAAAATGTGGTATGGAATCAGGATATCAAATCAGGAGAACATGGTAAATGATAAAATGAATCGACAAATATATATAGCTGCAATGACAATAATAAAACAATTGATTTTGTGCTTGCAGCAGGTGAGAGAGATCGTCAGATTATGTGTACAATTCCAGAATTAAGTTTAAAATGACAGAGGGGATGTTAGTAATGAAAAAACTACTACTTATATGTTTCTTAATATTTTGTGGGTGTCTGGGCTTTTGTCCAGACACTCAGGCAAAGGTGATAGAAAAAGATATCCCTGCTGGAATGTATTCAACGTGGTCTTTAAATGACGAAGGTGTTATGACGATTACAGGAACTGGAAAATTAGAATTACACGATATGATTTTTAATTCGTATTATTCAGATATTAAAAAAGTGTATGTAGAAAAAGGAATAACAGATTTAGGGCCCAATGGCTTTACAAATTGCAAAAATTTAGAAGAAATTGTATTACCAGATAGTATTAAAAAAATTCACAAGGATGCCTTTGTTGGCTGTGAATCATTAAAAAAAATAATACTGCCCAAAAAACTAAAAAAACTAGAAGAAAAGACATTCAATAAATGTAATAAATTGGAAGAATTGGTAATTCCTGATTCTGTTGAGGTGATTGAAAAAAATGCAGTATATCAGTGCAAAGCATTAAAAAAAGTGGTACTTCCAAAGCGTTTGAAGCGAACCGGTGTTGTCTTTAATAGGTGCTATAGTTTAAAAAAGATTGTGAACCGCTCGTCAATAAGTATTCCGCTAAATATGGCATCAAAGCGCCGCATATGGAAATGTCGGGGGAAAGCAATACGTAAATTGCATCCCAAAGCAACTGCGGAGAGTAAAGGAACAAAGTATAAGTTGACCTACAATCTCAATGGAGGGAGCGTGCAGGGAAGATTACCTAAATACCGTTATTGTGGAGATAATCCTAAAGTGCCGGTGGCGACGAAGGACGGTTATCTTTTTCTAGGATGGCAGGATCGGACAGCATGGCATCCGACTAATAAATTTATACAGTATTCCTCCAAAGATTTAAGGCTGACAGCTCTTTTTGTTAAAATAAATATAAAGAGGGTAGAAAGTTCGGGGAGAAATAAAGTATGCTGTAATATTTTGGATGATGATTTTACTGTGAATGTTAGTGGATGGGGAGATGTGTCGCTGCATTATTATTTGAGCGTGTCTGCAGATGAGGGAAAACACTGGGCAGAAGTATCAAGTTATGGAAATGGAATAGATGAAGTGAGCTGGGATGATCTAATCGGTTATGAACCAGGAAAAGAATGTATTTATATGTTAGGACATGTCCCTGCAGAATCAGAAGATATTTATTTCTTTCAAGGCTGGTGTTTGCGCGGATCGATGATATTGAAGTGAAGTAATGAGAAGATAGAAGACTTATGGACTAGGAAGGATTTTATTATGTTAAAGAAAATTAGTATTTACAAAAGAATATTAATGTTGCTCGTATTATGCACTGTTTTTTTACTCCCGGTTACCCGGTGTCACGCGGAAGAAATGCAGTATTATACTTCTGGAATGTATACGTATTATGTGATCAATGAAGCGGAAAAAGAAATCTCAATTTGTGCAATTTCTTCTACGGCTAAGAAGATAGTTATTCCATCTGAACTTGATGGCTATCAAGTGAGCCGGATTGGTTATCCGGAAGGAGATCATTATGAGGAAGCGAAAAAACTTGGTGGGGACATTGCTCAATGCATGGAAGAGCTTGTTATCCCTGATACAGTGAAAAGAGTGCAGGCGCTTTCCTTTTATAAATTCAAAAAATTATCCAAGGTAACATTGCCGGAAGATATTATTTTGGGATATGCGTGTTTTTCCGGGTGTGACAGCTGGAAAAATATTGTATTGCCCCAAAATACTTTTTGTGAAGATGCAGCACTCCCAGGCAATATAGATTCTCTGCAGATCAGCAATTCTATTTTTGGCGAGGGTGTCATAACCGGCAAAGTGAATCGCATTTTACTGTCGCCTAAGCAAAATACAGTGTTTGATATGGGAGGATCGTGGGTATCTGTAAAGCTAAAAGAACTGTATTCATCGAAGCAAGTAACAAAACTGTTGTTTAACGGTGTAGATGGAGAAAATGCAGTCGAAAAATTATATGTCAATGGGAGAGATACCAAAGTAGAGGCAAACGAATCCCGTGGACATGCAGTTTTAGGAAAAGTTTCTTTTGGCGAAATCTTTACAGTGGAAAATGCAAAAGCAATTTCATTTGCCAAAAAGCACAAAATTACTTATCACATAAAAAAGGCTGGCAAAGTGAAAAAGGCTGTTTGTAAAAAGAAGGTCGGAAAATATCTTTACACTTGGAAGAAGGTAAAAACTGCGGTGCATACTTTCAAATATAACAAAAAATGGAAGAAGAATACAAAAGAAGTACCGACTGTTTATAAGGTTTATGGAAAGAAAACAAAAAGCGGAAAATATCGGCTTCTCGCGATAACCAAGGCAAAGCGATACACTACAGAGTGCAAATATATAAAGGTTGTACCGGTACAAGAGTGGTGATTTGTAGGAAGTTATTGTAAACTATCATTTATTCGTAGAAAAGACCGTTCGTCACAAAAAAGCGACGCTTGTCACAAAAGAGTTGAAAATGTAGAGGATTGGAGAGTAGAATGAAGGGGAAAGGAGGGACTGATATGTATCTTGGAACTGATGATTTTTGGGATTGGTTACGCAAAATTTTAGGTGGTAAATAACAAAAGATAACAATAATATTATTGGGTAATTGCGAAACTTAATTCGTGAGTTCGAAATCTTGATTAAAAACAAGGAAGTCATCCTGCCGGAGCAGGATGACTATGGACTGAGGTGATATATCAAAAAAAAGGTACACTTAATAAACCTCACGAGGTTTGTGAGATTGGTAAGCCCTATGCAGTAACAAGCGGTTTGAGACTTCGTATGTATTGATGCTGGTGGATTTTATCAGCCAGCACCACAGAAATCAGCTGGGTGATTCCAGCAAGTATTAAATCTGCGTGTAGCGTTTTCTCATTCTGGGTTTTTCTTTCGGCAAGACAGAAACTATATTTAAAGTGATTGATGGAACGCTCAACAGTGGTACGGATTCTGTAGGTGTTATCCCATTCCTGTGTGTTGCGGAGTGTACCGGGATAAGCTCGCAGATTCTGCTCTGGATAGATGTAAAACATACGACCGCATTTGGAGGTGGTGCATGGATTTTCACAAGTACATTTTCGGTGTGAACGCTGAGTCTGGGGGGTGTAATCCCAGACCATTTTCGGACACACAAATTTATACTTTTTGATTCCTGACTTTGTGATGAGTTTTCCTTCCGGTTTCATTTCTAAAGAAGGATTTTTAGGACAACAGGGAATGCCATTTTCATTGATAGGGCATTCACATTCAGTGGAAAGCTTTGAACGGGAATTTAGTGGAATATAAGCCGATTGAAAAGTTTTGCATGTTCCGTCATCATGGTTTCCAAAGGAGTCTCCGTTAAGTAGTTTCTTGTAGATATCAATGGAATCAAAAGCTGCATCTCCAAGAAATGTTTTTGGATTAATCAGGGGATGAGCTTTGAAAAAGTCAGAAAGCGTAGGGATTAACAGTCTTGCATCATGAATGGATTTATCTTCGTCAGGAGAATCACTTTTCTTGTTTGGAATAAGCTCAGGATGTGAAACATGATGATAGTGATGAAGACGAGGATGAAATTGAGGATGATGAGACAATTACATCTATAGATGATATGATAGATGTGTCTTTTAATGTCACTAGCCAATGGACTAACCATTATAATGCAGATGTTGAAATAACAAATATATCAGGAGAAGCAATTGATGATTGGGAACTAGAATTTGACTTTAAAGATAAAATAGAAAATATTTGGAATGCGACAATTACATCAAAGGAAGAAGATACATATGTAATTAGAAATGCTGATTGGAATCAAGATATACCTGTTGATGGCAAAGTGTCTTTTGGTATGACTGTTGAATATTCTGGAGAAATTGAGTTTCCCAAAGAAATTCTTTTAACGAAAGAATGCTTAATTGTTGAAGGCGATTATAGAGTAGAATATAAAGAAAATAGTCGTTGGGATAACCATGTGTGTGGTCAAATTGTTATCTCAAATAATACAGATCATAGAATAGAAGATTGGAAGTTGGACTTGAATAGTAACTTGGATATTGAAAATATATGGAATGCCAAAGTGGTCTCTAAATATGGAAATATTTACCGTCTTGACAATGCACAATATAATCAAAATATCGAAGTGGGGCAAAGTGTAGAATTTGGCTTTATTGCAAAAGTTGATGGGCAAGTTATTATTGATGATTATGTGTTGAATGAAATGTCTGCTACAGAATTAAATGATGAAGATGTTTTTGAAGAAGATGATGATTCTATAGTGGATGATAATTTTGATGATGAAGTAGAAAGTGAAGAAGATGATGATGACATAACATATCCAGAAGATTTTGTGTTTGAACCAGATGATTTTGAGTTTTATGAAGATTACTTAGATCATATTCAGAGGAGTACTAAATTAAAGACGGCTGCCCAGTTTTTCTCTATTCCAAAAACTCCCAAGTATGATGTGAAAAATGTGAAATATAGACATCGACTTATGTACGTTAATAAAAAAGGGGAAAATGTAAAGATATTACAAAATCAATACAGAATTATTGTATAGGGAAAGATTCTTCATTATATACAATACAGGGAAGAAAAGGTAAGAAAAAACATATTGTTTTAAGAAAAGGGAAGTATGATAAAAATACAAAAACAATCAATGTATCCAAAAGTTATTATACACTTAAGAATTTTGCACATGGGCAAACTTTTGAGCAGTTTACTATTGTAAAAGGTTCCGGAAAAAATAAAAAGGAGATTTCGCCATTTATCTTGGAGGGTAATGCAACCACTATGTGGGGAACGCAGTTAATGTTTGTGGATTATGATACAATAAAGAATAATGCTAGTAGTAAGAAAAACTTTTCTTTTAAGAAGAAATATGGGAAAAGGCTTACGGGGTTAGCCTACGCAAACAAAGAAAAAAAAGCAACAAGATTCAGTAAAAATAGTTTAAAAAGAGTACATGCAGCATTATCATCTGATAAAAATCATCTGGTCATATGGTGCCAGGATGCAAAAAATGAAAAAATTCAGTTGAGTGTTTATAACTTTACAGAAATAAAGAAATACTTATATGGTAATAAAAAACATAAATCATTTTCTTTTGAAAAAAATCATGCAAAGGCTAATGAGTGGTGTGAATTTTCTTATGTTGGTAATGCTGGTGATATTGGTGCATTGAAACCGGGCGGTTCTTTTCAATCAATGGATTTGAGCAATATGACAAAGGAAGAAGACAAGTGGTATCTATATATTTGTGGAGGAAATGAAGCAAAGGAAGCAAAAGAAGGATTGCAAATTGCTCGTGTAACATTAAATAAGAAAGATAAGAAAATAAGCAATTCTAAAAGATATATTGTAAATCCACAAGTTAAAGTGAACGGAAAGGAAAAGGCTCTGGGAGGCTGTAGAGAAATTGAGGGATGCCATATCAATAAATCAAAGTTAGATTTTTTGATAACTAAAGTTCCGTCGAAAAAAGACAAATCATTTTTAAAAAATCCTCAATATATTTATACAATAAAAAAGAGTGCATTTAAGTAAAAAATATGTTACAATAATAAATAGTTTAAGAATTGTGAAAAGCAACTTGTTTAATAATATTTCTATTCTATTAAACAAGTTGCTTGGTTTTGAAATGAATTTATGAAAGGGTTAAGAATATGGCGAAAGTTAGATGGTTGCTTTTTGTTGTTTGCACACTAATATTTGTTTATGGAAATACGAAAGGTATTGCAGCACAGGATAACGTTAGGTGTGATTTTGATAAAAATGGGACAATGACTGTGAGTGGAAAGGGTGTTTTGTATTGGTCTGCGATAGAAGAAAGTTCAGAGGATGAGGTGGGTTATGGTATTAAAAAAGTAATAATTCAAGAAGGCATAACTGAAATTTCAGATGGTTGCTTTTCAGGTGATTTTACAGATATGATTGAAATAAAACTTCCAAATTCCTTACAGAAAATTGGAAATCGTGCGTTTAAAGGTTGTGAACGGTTAGAGGAAGTAGAAGTGCCTTTAGGAGTGCTCGAAATTTCTAAGGAATGTTTTTCCGGCTGCAAGAGTTTAGAGAAAATCGTATTTAATAAGGAACTGGTTGCGATAAGAAAAGATGCGTTTAGAGGGTGTGAACGACTGAAAGAATTGATTGTGCCAAAGAAATTAAAGGTCTGGGAAAATCCGATTAAAAAGTGTTCTGCACTGAAAAAAATTGTAAATTATTCGGCTAAGTTAATTAAGTTGGACACTTGTTGCGGAAATAAAACATGGTATGTGAAAGGAAAGAAAGCAAGTAAATTGGCTTCAGGGAAGACAGCTATATCAAAAGGGAAAAAATTTAAGATTAGCTATCATTTATTGGGAGGAAAAAAAGAAGGAAACTTGCCCTCCAGCTATCGATATGGAAGTTGCAAAAAATTAACGTTTTCTGCTAGGAAAGAGGGATATATTTTATTAGGGTGGTATAATCCTGCTGACAAAGAAACTTCGTATTATCAAACCAGTATTAGTCCTTCGTTAGCAAAAAATATTATATTGAAACCATTTTGGGTAAGGTATAAGGTGAAAAATGTAAAAAAGAATTCTGTTAGGATTTTTATTGATGATAGAAATGCGATTGTCCCTTTTGGCGTGTTTGATGTCCGATATTCTAAAACCAAGAACATGGCAAATGCAAAGTATTTGCGAATAACAGATACTTTCAAAGTAATATGTAAATTGAAGAAAAATCAACGTTACTATTTTGAAGTTGCTTATGCAGAAAAAGATGATGATGATGATGATTATGAATCTGTATGGGTGGGAAAGAGAAGCATCGTAATAAAAAAATGAAGTTAGGTGAAAAAGGGACACTTGTAGTTAGTAATAGAGATGGAATAAAAAAATGGTGAATATGAAATATAATGATATGAGGCTATAAAATATTACAGTACAAAGTGTTACTGACCTCATGAGTTGTCCCAAATCTGCTCACATGAACTGTCGTCAGATTGCTTAACTTTTTGTCGTTAGCCCTTACAGGGCTGCCGCCTGAATTCAGGCGGCAATAAGATTTATGTTGTTATAGTTACAAGCATTTCATGCTCTACGACATACTTGATCATGTAGTCATCGATCAGCCTTTTCTGATTTTGGAAGGCATACATAAGAGCCTTTTCGCAGATTCGGTTGACCATACGTGGAATTCCGGCCGACGATTTATGGATCTCGTCCAATGCCTTGGCTATAAATACTTCCCGGGCACACCCGGAGTAATCCATATGGCTTGCGATATACTGTTCCGTTTCGGACCGTAAACGCCTCATAGTCAGTATATAGAATACTTTATGATTTTTTGAGAAAATAGACTTAACATTTTATACCAGTCCAAAAAGTTTAGCCTAAACTTTTTGGACAGTCAGGAGGGTTAAGTTTATGAAATCTCAAACATCACAAGTAGCACGCAGCTGTCGCATTCGTGAATGGGCTTCAATGGTTCAGGAATGCCGGAATCGTCCAAATGGCATGTCCGTAGACGAATGGTGCAGGCAATCACCAGTCAGCAGTTTCGCTGGCTCATGGAAGGATTGACGATCACTCCAAAGAAGACCGTTCAAGAGGTTGCTCCACCCACTCACATGGCATAATGTTTGTGCAATACGTAGAATTTTCAACGGTGATTTTGCCTTAAAAAAACAGTGTAGCATTCATCATCTGTAAGGCCATTATCATGCATTGTGAGCGCATTACGTTGGTTTTATGCAGTTATAATTTATATTCATCATTTCAAAAGGTTGATTCAGAGTTTCAAAAAGCCGGGATAGTGTATGAGGTTACAGCATTTATCGGCATTCAGAAGCAGGCGAAGATTAAGGTTCCGCGGAACAAAAAAGCGGTCTATGTGAATGGTATAATGGAAATATAAGTTTCACGGATTCAGGTTTTAATAAGAAAAAGACAAAATTAATTGCAAAATATGTATAGCCGTTTATTCATAGAAAAGACCGTTCGTCACAAAAAAGCGACGCTTGTCACAAAAGAGTTGAAAAT
>OGDN01002135.1_pt1 | contig 27326 bp, 31 predicted proteins | sample 1570271 | NCBI WGS metagenome assembly OGDN01 (sample SAMEA4384481, study PRJEB24528) | human gut metagenome | reverse complement strand
ACGATTAGCAGATTTTAAGTGCGTTTTTTACAAATTCGCAGCGCCCTGTGGTTGATTGTTTGACCGTAGCTGCGGGCATTTTGGCTCGCAGCGAGGAAGTTATCAAAGGAACAGGCGCGGATCAGCGATTTGTAAAAAACGCTCTTAAAATATGCGTGTTGCCACCGATATATTATAAATATTTGTTCTTAGCTTCTTTCTATCTCATACAACATTAACGACTACCCTTCAAATCACAATTTTAGTTTAAAATAATTCTTCCGAAATTCCAACATCCCTTCATCTCGCATCTTCCCAAGTTCCGCAGACAAAGCGCTTCGGTCGACTGATAAATATTCCGCAAGCTGCTGCCGGTTAAATGATATTGTGAATTCCTCGCTTCCAGCTCGCACAGATTCGGACGACAGATAGGACAGTACCTTATCCCTTAATGATCTTTGTGACATATGTTCCACTTTTCTTGTCATTGCCAGGGTTCTTGCTGCTATGGAGGATAATAAATTTCTTATGATCTTTGAATGAAATTCACAGCCGTTTGAGCAGATCGTGAGTACTTTCTGGATATCTAAAAATAACACTTTCACATCGGTCTTTGCTACAACACTGACTTCTAAATGTTCTACTCCGGCACAGGCATAGACTTCTCCGAATAAGTCTCCGGGGCCTGCTTCTCCTAGGATCATGACGTTGCCCCAGACGTCTTCTTTCATCATATGGACGGTTCCTTCCAGTACCATGCCAATCTGGGTAACTTTGTCTCCTGTGTGGAATATAAATTCATTTTTCTTGTAATTTCGTTCTTTTGCAGAGAGGCAGCTCATCATGGAATCAAGGTCATGTGTTTCGACTCCTGCAAAGAGTGGTGATTTTGGTATTTTCATTTTGATTTCCTCTTGTAATCTGGTTATAACATTATTTTGGTTATAAATGAAACAAAGAGCCGTATCCGATAACGACTCTCTGTATATTCTTTCTCTTATATCTGGAAGATTATTCGCGGAATGTAATCTCTCCTGTTTTCTCATCCATAGCGTCTACGATCGCAAGGGATTCTAAGTGTGTCTGTTTTCTTAAGAAGTCTCCACCTGGCTGGAATCCTTTCTCGATTACAACTCCGGCTCCGATCAGTTCTGCTCCGGAATCTTTGACTAATTTTGCCAGTCCTTCTAAGGCTTTACCATTGGCAAGGAAATCGTCGATCAGTAAAACACGGTCTCCTTCTCCTAAAAATTCTTTGGATACAATGATGTCATAGACTCTTCCGTGTGTAAATGACTCTACTTTTGTTGTGTACACATCTCCTGCGATGTTCTTTGTCTGTGTTTTCTTTGCGAATACAACTGGTACATCAAAAATCTCTGCTGCAACGCAGGCGATTCCGATTCCTGATGCTTCAATTGTAAGGATCTTATTAATATCTTCACCTTCAAAACGTTTTCTAAATTCTTTTCCAATTTCACGGAATAATTTTACATCCATCTGGTGATTTAAAAAACGGTCTACTTTCAGGACATTTCCTTCTTTTACGACTCCATCTTTTCGGATTCTCTCTTTTAATAACTCCATTACTTGGCCTCCACGCTCTTTTGTATTTTAAATAATATTTTAACTACTTTTGCCTCGCTTTGCAAGCATTGCTTGCATTTCTTTTGGATAATCTATATCGCAAAGTTCAGATTCTTCCAGTACCTTGAAAAATCTGGCATTTTCTATATGATTTTTAAGAATTTTTTTGCCGCCTTGGTCCTTCGTTAATGATCGAAGCTCCTGTTTATACCTTTTGGAAAACCATACTGGATTCCCCAGTGCATCTTCTGTTTTGACACAGCCAAGTTCATAATTACCATCTTCCATAAAAGAGAGAAATCCTTCGATGGTCTCTTTTTTCATGTCTGGCTGGTCTGCTACAAAAAAGGCATAATGGTCTGCATCTTCACAGGCATTGATCCCTGCTTTGATCGACCATGAAATACCATATTTGCTTTCCGGGCAAAATGCTGTTTTGATGACTGCTTGCTGGTTCTCTTCCTGAAGCTGTCTTTGGATTTCTTCATGCTGGGTTACAACGACGATCTCCCAGTTTGGATGTTTTCTGCAGATCTCTATCAGATGATCGAGTCCATAGCGGTACATCGGTTTTGTCCCAATATACTTTAACAGTTTGTTCTCTTTTCCAAAACGGCTGCTGTTTCCGGATGCCAGATAAATGACTGCTGTCTTTCCTTTATCCATATTTCTTATTGTTCCTGTTCTAACAGTCCCATAACAATCTTTTCACTGGTGATCGGCAATTCACGAATCCATAATCCTGTTGCATTAAATACAGCATGCGCTAACGCTGGAGATGGTGTGTTGATAACAATCTCTCCGATGGATTTTGCACCGAATGGTCCTGTTGGTTCGTAACTGCTTTCAAATTCCACTCGTAATTTTCCTACATCCACTCGTGATGGAACTTTGTACTGCATGAAGGAATTCTGTTTGACATATCCATTTGGTGTATAATCAACGCCTTCATATAATGCCATTCCGATTCCCTGTCCAAGTCCGCCTTCTACCTGTACTCTTGCAAGGTTTGGATTGACTGGTGTTCCGCAGTCTACAACTGCAACATAATCTAGAATCTCGATATGTCCTGTCTCTTTATCAAGCTCGATCTCAACCATTCCTACCATAAATGGTGGTGGTGATACTGGGGAACTGTTTGTCTCTGTTACCTGGAACGTTTCATTATTGTTAAACATAGATGCTGTCGCAATATCAACTAAAGAAACTTCTTTTCCACTTTCTGGATCTGTGACTTTCTTTCCATCAAATTCCAGATTATCCGTAGATTCGATTTCCATCTTTTCGGCTGCTTTATTTAAAATATGTACTTTTAATTTTTCACACGCACGTTCCACTGCTTTTCCTGTGACATAAGTAGAACTTGATGCGTAAGATCCAGAATCATATGGAGATGTATCGGTATCTGCTCCGCTGACCATAATATCATCCACTGGACATTGCAGACATTCTGCTGCCATCTGTGCCAGGATCGTATCACATCCGGTTCCCATATCGGCTGCCGCAATGGAAAGTGTATACAGTCCATCATCATTTAATTTGATCGTTGCGGAACCTACGTCAACACCTGAAATACCTGAACCCTGCATTGCCATTGACATTCCAACGCTTCGAACCTTTCCATTTCCCATATCCTTACAAGGGTATTTTTCATCCCATTTGATCATTTCTTTGGCGCGGGCAAGGCATCGATCTAAAGCACAGCTGTTCGCTGTCTCCCCATAATAGGCTGGCATGATATCACCTTCGCGCACCATATTCATCTCACGGATCTTGGTTGGCTCCATTCCAATCTTCGCTGCCAGTTCACTCACTGCGGATTCCAGTGCAAAAACACCCTGTGTCGCACCATATCCACGGTAGGCTCCTGCTGACATGCGGTTTGTATACACAACATCGTATGCAAATTTGAATGCTTCTAAGTCTCTGTATAATGGAATAGATTTATGGCCAGACAGTCCAACCGTTGTTGGTCCATGTTCTCCATAAGCACCTGTATTAGATAATGTATACACATCGATTGCTCGAATCTTTCCATTCTTATTTGCTCCGACACGGACTGTTACCTGCATCTCATGTCGTGGAGAAGATGCAATCTGGGATTCCACTCTTGAGAAAATGATCTTGGATGGTTTCTTTGTCATCCATGTGACGAATGCTGGATAAACTTCGGAAATTGAGCTCTGTTTTGCACCAAATCCACCACCGATTCTTGGTTTGGATACTCGAATCTTTGATTTTGGAATACATAATGCATTCGATAAGATTCTTCGTACATGGAATACGATCTGTGTGGAACTTACAACATTTAATCTTCCGTATTCATCAATAAAACAGTAAGTTCTAAATGTCTCCATCATTGCCTGCTGGTTGGCTTTTGTATGATAAGTATGTTCTACAACAACATCACAATCTGCTAATACAGCATCAACATCTCCTTCATGAGTTTCTTCTGTTGCACAAAGGTTTTTCTTATTATCTGCGCCAATGTTACAAAGTGTCTTCCAGTTATCTTCTGGATGTACTAATGGTGTACCTTCATCCATTGCTTTCCTTGGATCTAAGTTCGCTGGTAATACGTCATATTCTACACGTAACATCTTGATTGCCTGATCTACGCATTTCTCATTTTCACCGGCAACGATCGCTACCGGGTCACCGACATAGCGCACATGCTGGTCTAAGATCTGTCTGTCATATGGGCTTAACTCTGGATATGTCTGTCCTGCCATTGTGAAACGTTCCTGTGGAACATCTTCCCATGTATAAATTGCCTCAATTCCAGGCACTTTCATGGCAAATTTTGTATTGATCGATTTGATCATTGCATTGGCATATGGGCTTCGCAGTAATTTTACGATCAAACAGTCTTTTGGTGCCTTGTCATTTGTAAATACAGGTTTCCCTGTCACTAGTGCCATTGCGTCTTTTTTCATGATCGGCTGGTTAACTACTTTCATTCGGCACCTCCATTTTTCGCTTTCTTATATTCTAAAAAGTTTAAGATTCCTCGAAGCTGTCCTTCATATCCTGAACATCTGCACAGATTTCCGGATAAATATTCTTTGATCTCTTCTTCTGTTGGGTCTGGAATCTCTCTGAATAATGCAATCGCATTCATGATCATTCCCGGATTGCAGAATCCACACTGTTCCGCTCCCTGATTGGCAATAAAAGCTCCAAACTCCGCTGCTTCTTCCTGTAATCCTTCCAATGTGTCAATCTTATGTCCATCCACTCTTGCTGCAAGAATAGAACAGGATAAAATTGGCTGGTCATCCATAAATACCGTACATAATCCACAGTTTGATGTCTCACAGCCACGTTTTACACTGTAACATCCAAGATCTCTCACAAGATCGATCAGGAGAGTATCTGCATCAATCTGTGGGGTTACTTTCTTTCCATTCAATGTAAATGTAATCTCCATGCCTATTTCTCTCTCCTTTCTTCTAACTGTTCCAGTCCTCGTCTTACAAGAACTTCTGATAAATGTCTTCTGTACTCTGCACTTCCACGCATATTGCTTCCAAAATTCATCCGTTTGGTCACTTCATCTGCAAGGGTTCTTCTTCCTTCATCGTCTTTGATCATATCTTTCCACTGATCTGATAATTTTACTCTTGCCGCTCTTGATGGTCTTGCACCAACAACTGCATATGCATCTTCCGTTCCGAATGAAATGGCGCATGTCAAAACTGGAAAATCTGTCTTTGTATTTCTATGAGAAAGATAAACACTTTCCTGTGGATGTTTTTTAACGATCAGGCGCACCAGGATATCATTTGGATATTTATTTGCTGCAAACTGATCGAGTGGAATGATTCCCTCGTGATGTAATTCCACATAACTGTCAAATGCAAGAAAACAACTTAATACATCAGAGAAACCGAATTTACCAAAAATACTTCCTCCAACTGTCGCAAGATTACGGAACTGTACTCCAACGATATGTGTGACGCTTTCTTTCACTGCCCCCTGACTCCATGTATTCAAACCTTCATGAAGCTCGATCTGTCTTAAGGTTACCATAGCTCCAATGGAAAATTCTTCGTCATTTTCTTCAATCTGATCCAGTCCAAGTTCCGACAGGTCAATTGCTTTTTGTACATTTCTTGTGACCATCTTAAGCCACAACATACCGCCAATCACACAGTTTGTCTTTTTCTGATTCAGCTCATAAGCCTGCTCAAGACTTTCTGCTTTGACATACTCCTTGATCTTTAACATTCTATTCATCCTTTCACACTTAATTTTTCTAAAAAGTCCCCTTTACAGCAAGAAAAAGGAGTACTTTCCAAGAAAGTACTCCTAAGGTCTGCCTTTATAATCCCCAGTATTCTCCATACGTATCTTTGATTTCCTGTACATTGCTGCTAGAAATACCATCGATCGTCTTCTTAACAAACTGGTAAGTCCTTGGTCGTTTTGATTTCAACGCTGTTGGATTTTCTTTATAATCTCTGTAAGATTCTGCAAAATATTCAGATGCTGTCTTTGTTACATAAGTCTTGTTATATCCTGTGTATTTTGACTTCTCTGCTTTGTAAATGCTGTTCCATTCACTTGTGCTTACCTTGTCTCCTGCAAGGAAGTTCGCAAAATGTCCAAGTTCATGTAATAATACATAATCTTTTGCACTCTGAATCTCAATCTTATGATTCTTTACACTGAATACTCCTGTATGTGATGCATTCTTGTTGATAACCAGCTTGAACTTTAATGTATCAAATGCATCAAGAATCTTCTTATCTGCCTTTGCTCCGAGAGTTCTTACGGTTGTTCCTGTGGAACCTGTCTGTGTAAGCTGTACGGTTGTTGTCTTCACTGTTGTCTGAACAACGGTCTCAACTGTTCTCTTGTTAGAACCCTTCTTATCGTAATCTTTTGTTGTTGTGACAACCTTTGTATCAACTACCTTGCGCTGAGAACTGCTCTGTGTTGTCTTCTTAGTTGTTCTTGTTTTCTTTGTTGTTGTAACTTTACTCTTTGAAGCTTTCTTCTTTAATTTCTGAACCTTTTTGCTTCTCTTTGTTGTTGTCTTCGTTGTTACTTTTGGTGCCTTGCTTAATGGTACTTCGACACCATCAATCTTAATTGTTGATTCTTTTGGATGCTTCATTGTATCAACGCTCTCAAAGGAAGCCATCTGTTTCTCAAACTTCTCCTGCTGATGGTTGTTATAAAATGTAACTCCACCGAAGATCAGCACTACTGCGAGGATAATAGACGTCAGTCCTGCTACAACTTTTTTCTTCATAATTATCGTCCCTTCTTTAATATTTATTTATACTTAATTATACTTTGATATTTCAGCTTCCCCTAGTTTGAAATATCAGCCCTCTTATACACTTTTATCGTACAATATTCGACTTTTTTTGTCAATGGATTCTGGCATATTTAACGAAGCCTTTTACCCAGCATTTCGGCATTTGACGCATACAACATTGCTGTGTCTTTGCTGATCTTTCCATCTTTGTATGCCTGCAGTAACGACTGGTCCATCGACATCATTCCGCTTCCTGTTGATGAATAGATCATTCCGTCAATCTGATGGACCTTATTCTCACGGATCATATTCCTGATCGCTGGTGTCACTTCCATGATCTCAAATACCGGGATCAGCGTTCCGTCTACACTTGGCACCAGCTGCTGTGAGATTACGGCCTGCAGTACAGATGCCAACTGAATTGTGATCTGCCTTTGCTGATTTGGCGGGAATACATCGATGATACGCTCGATCGTGTTAGCTGCACCAACTGTATGCAAAGTTGAAAATACAAGATGTCCGGTTTCTGCTGCCGTCATCACAACCTGTATTGTTTCATAGTCTCGCATCTCTCCAAGTAAGATCACGTCAGGACTTTGTCTTAATGCCGCACGTAAAGATGTTACATAATTGACGGTGTCCATATTTACTTCTCTCTGGCTGACAATGCTTTTTTTATGCTGATGCAGAAATTCCAGCGGATCTTCCAGGGTAATAATATGATCTTCTTTTGTCTCGTTGATCTCCTCCACCATACATGCAAGTGTCGTTGACTTTCCACTTCCCGCCGGTCCTGTTACAAGCACCAGTCCCTTATTTAGTTCACTTAGTTTCATTACCTGATCGGGAATTCCAAGTTTTTTTGAATCCGGAAGATGGAATGCGATCACACGGATCACAGCTGCGAGAGACCCTCTCTGTTTATAAGCACTCACACGGAATCTTGACAGTCCTGGAACCGCAAATGAGAAATCATCATCTCCTGTTTCCAGTAGTTTTGCGATATTACGGTCAGATGCCATTTTATAAATCTCACGGATCATATGCTCTGTATCCTGCGGCATCATTCGTTCTTCATTGATCCGGTGCATAACTCCATTTGTTTTCATTGTAAGCGGTAATCCGGCAACAATAAATAAATCGGATGCCTCCTTATCTGCCGCTAATGTTAAAAATTCTTCTATGTTCATTGTGTCCCCTTTGATCATTTTCTCTGAAATACCGGAAGTGAATCATCCTTCTTCCATGTGCCAACTGCTTCATTTTTAAAACATAATATCTCATAACAAATGTTTTTTTGCTTCTTCGGATAGCAGATTCTGATCTTTACATTGATCTGCTGCTTATTTGTGATCTTCTTTTGAAACTTTATCGTATGCTTTGTTTTATCATATGTAATGTCTTTCAAGTCTGACAAACTTTTTGGTATATTTCGCAGATATTCTTTTTGATTTTTTGATCTGTGGTATGTCTGCCACAGCCTCTTGTCAATCTGACTTAATGTCTGATTTGCCTCATTTGATGCCTCATAATAATCGGTTGTTCTCTTAAGATTCTTTTTACTTAATGTATAATCTCCATTTGCACTCGTAAGCGTAAGTGTCGCAAACACCGATAAACTGACAATTGTTAAGACCAGAACGATGGAAGCGGCTCCCGTTCCAAGAAACGGCATTCTATGATCTTTCATTGTTTTTTCCTCCTGGCAGATGTTTCAAAAGTTTGAGATGATAGATCTGTTTTTTTCCTTTATACATTATAACATTTCCCTGTCTGTCTGTTCCATCATCCTGAAAATAGATCGTCATTTGATATACTGCATTTTTCTTTTCTGTCATCTTCCAGTCTTTATCAAAATATCCCCGGTACTTTCCATCTTTTTCTTTTAGTTTGGAAAAATACTGTTGATAATCTTTCAGATCTGTATATCCCGCTTCAAACAATTCTGCCGCCTGGCTGACATAGTTCTTTGTCTCAGTCAGTTCTTTTGCCTTTACGCTGATGTTATGTGATTTTACAAATACCTGCAAAAGAACTGCGCCACAGACTGCAAAGAAAAACAAAACAAACATCAATTCCATCAAAATCAAATGGCTTCCTCTGTTTCTTTGTCTCATACGCCCTCCTATTCTCTGCTCTGTCTGTATACACAGGTTCGATATTTCACTCCATCTTCTCCCGTGATCCTGATATCATACATCTGGTTCTGCTCTTTGATCTCAAATCCTTTTACCGGCACGATCTCTTCCCCCTGTACCTTTTTCGTATCAAGGCCGTCCCGGATCATCAGTTCCCTTAAGGCTCCATTTTCCTGGTAAATATATGTATAATATTTCTTTCCTGCTGTCATCTCTGTATGGATCAATACTGTTTTATTGTGAAATGTTCCGATAGAAATGCTGTTTTGTTCATCCCATTGTTTTATTTTTTCTGTTATATAAGAAATGTCAATACGCTTCTCATAATTTTCATTCATCGCTGATGCCGTATGGCTGTATACATTGGCTCCAACCATGATCAGTGTAAATGCGCATACCGCAAATGTCGCAAACAGGACAATGAGAAACATCTTATCCACCATATGTTTTTGTCTCTCCACAAAAATCACCTCTCATTCACTGCGATCACGGTTACCTGCGGCATCCGGTTTGATCCAACGATCTCGTAGGAAACGATAAATTTGTCTTTATCATAGCTTACTCCATAATGCTGTTCCAGATATGACAGACTTTCCGGATATCGTCCCTCTACCGCATAGCATTGTACCGCACCTTTGATCACTGCACTTCTTGTGCTTTCTTCCTGTTTCTTTCTCGTCTCACTGAAAATACGGCTGCTGCTGTTCCACAAAGCAGCGGCCATGATCAGGCATATCACAATGGGAATCAGAAATGTAAGCTTATTTTTGAATTTGCTTTGTTTTTGAAAACGATTTTTCAAGCTGCGCCTCCCTTTATCCGATTCCTGCCATGATTCCTGCCAGTGGAAGCATTACAGACAGCAGAATAACTCCTACGATCACACATAATACTCCTACCAGAGTCGGCTCCAGAATGCCGATCATTTTCTGAATCTGATCCTGAAGTTCCTTCTGATACAGATCCGCAGCCTGTTCCATGACCTCATCGGTTGCTCCGGTTTCATATCCGATCACCATCAGACGTTCCTGCATTCCTTCAAAAATATGTGCTTTCTTGACCGCTTTTGGAAATGATTCACCTTTTTTCATCTCTTCCTGGCATACGGCGATCTGTTTTCTTAATGGTTCATAATCTACCAGTTTCCCAGCCAGCATAAGACTTTCATCCATATCAAGTCCACTCTTTAAGGACATTGCCATTCCACTTGCAAATCTTGTTCTTGCACGTTTCCATGCTGTCTTCTTCATAAATCCGATCTTGGAAATCTTTCCAAACAGTTTATCTCTGAATTTCTCTGAAAAAACTGCACAGATCACAAGGATCAGTGCGATCGCTGCGATCACGGATAGAACGATCGCTGACTGTCTCATCCAGTTTCCGATATTCAAAATATTACGTGCCACGCCTGTCATTTCCTGTCCAAGCTGAAGATAAACCTGTTCAAACACTGGCATAACTTTGACAAACAATACAACAATGATCACAAGTATCATACCAAGCATTGCTGCCGGATATGTCACTGCACTTTTCACTGCTTCGAGCGTTTCTTCTTCTCTCTGATAATAAGCTGCAAGTGCTTCCATCGTCTCATCCAGTCTTCCGGTCTGTTCACCGATCTCTGTCATATGTAATGCATATTCTGGAAATACACCTGATTTCTCCATTGCCGGATATAACATTCCACACATTTCGATCTCTTCCCGCAGCTCTTTCAGAATCTCTTTTCCATCTCCGGAGACATCCCCTTCTTCCATAATATAAATTCCTTCCAGTGCAGATATTCCTGATTTCAAGATTAATGCCATCTGGCTGCAAAATGTGATCAATTCTTCATTATTAAGTTTCTTCTTCATATCTGTCCCTTCTTAATAACTATACTGGAGTGCATAATGATCCCCATCTCCAACATATTCCTTTACGTCATCTTTATTATCACTGTTCGCTGCCAGAGTCGGATCCATCAGTTCCCAGCTCTTCCCATTAAATTTGATGATATTATCTACCCATCCTTTTTCGTCAAGCCACGTACTGATCCATGCGTGATAGACGCTGCCAGAATACCCAATCTCAAGCTTCGTCGGAATTCCCTGAGACCTGAGCATCGCTGTCATCAATGCCGCATAATCAAAGCAGATGCCTTTCTTCGTCTCTAAAGTTTCATCCACAGATGGCAGATAACCCTTCTGTACATTCTTTGCTTTATCATCATCATATTTTACATTATCAACAACATAATGATACATTACTTTAACAACCGAAAGCGAATCCTTTTTATCTTTTGCAAGTTCCTTTGCTTTCTTTACCGCTTTGGTTCCCTGTGAGAATTTCACATATTGATTTGGATATAAAAATGGCAGAAACTTATTCTTTAATTTTACATCAAAACTGTCCATCATCAAAACACTATATTCATCTGCCTGAATATTCTCATACACAGCGATCTGATATGTCCCATTTCCACAAGTCAGCGGAAAATAAACTGGTTCTTTTGTTTTATTTACAAAATATTTGTATGTTTTATCGTTCTTTCCCGTAATCTCTACACTGATCTTTTCTGCAGTTCCGCTATATCTGACTGCTACATATCCTTGTGAAACATTCGATATATCAACCACTGCCTCTCCATAATCCAGTACTTTATCTCCCGGTGCTTTCGGAGTCAGGACTTCTGCTTTTCTTGTGTTGGTGGTTTGTTGGCTTTTCTTTGTACAGCCATTCAGAGCTATTATAAAAATCAGACATGTCAAGACCAGTACTGTTTTTTTGACACGCTTCATTGAGGTTCTCCTTTGATCATTTGTTGGTTTTAACTTTCATACAACACAATTATACCCTGTTTCAATGTTTTTTGCACATCAATTACTCTCTGATTTCTGCTTCCCTTCCAATGGAGTTTTCCATCGAATTCTTCCTGTACAAAAGGTCCGTCGACAATGACATCACAATACTGTACGATGTCTAAAGTCTTAATCTCATCCCAGCAGAATCCTGTATACAGCCAGATTGTCTTATCTGGGAATTTTTCTTTGATCTCTTTTGCCAGAACTGCCACTTCCGTATGGTTTGCCGGATGGAGTGGATCTCCTCCGCTGAATGTCACACCGGAAATATAGTCTGGTTTGATTGCTTCGAATAATTCTTCTTTTGCTGCCTCATCAAAAGGAATTCCTCCTTCGATGTCCCATGTGACTGGGTTATGGCAGCCTTTGCATTTGTGGGTGCATCCTGCAACCCAGAGAACGGCTCTTAAACCGTCTCCATTTAACATATCATCTTTCGTTATATTATGGTAACGCATCTTTACATGGATTTCCTTTCTGCAATTTCTGCCATCTTGGCATCATTTAATCTTGTATCTCCCTTAACTCTGGAGTAAGACAGATATCCGTTCATACGATCGATCTTTGTCAGGTTTTCGCTTCCGCATACCGGGCAGACATCCATCTCTAATTCTTCGTGTCCACAGTCATCACAGTATGCCAGAGATAAGTTAACACCTTCGTAGAATCCTTTGTCCATCGCTCTTCTTACTAATGTTTTTACCGCTTCTTTATTATAGTTGATCGGATATTTTACATACTGGATCTTTCCTCCATTGCACAGTTCCCAGAAACGTCCTTCGAGATCCTGTTTCTCGATCGGTGTGATGTCTTCTGTGACATGGCAGTGGAAAGAATTGCTGACATATTCTCTGTCAGATACATTTTCGATAACACCGTATTTCTTGCGGAACTGTTTGACCTGAAGTCCACATAAGTTTTCTGCAGGTGTTCCATAGATCGCATATAAGTTTCCGTCTTCTTTCTTGAATTCTTCTACTTTCTCATTGATGTAACGCAGTGTCTCTAATGCAAATTCTCCGTCTTCTGCTAATGATTTGTGATTATGTAACTGCTGTAATTCATTCAGTGCTGTAATTCCAAAGGAAGCTGTTGCACTCTTTAAGATTGGTTTGATCTTATCATGAATTCCTAAATGTCCTCCTAAGAATCCGCCTTCACAATATGCCAGTGGATTCGTGGATGCTTTCATTTCTCCTAAATATTCATATGTTCTGATATGTAATTCACGGATCAGATTCAGATAATAATCTAATACTTCATGGAAGTCTTTTCCTTCCTGTTTCGCCTTTGCATAGATCATTGGTAAATGAAGGCTGACCGCACCGATATTAAATCTTCCTACAAAAATTGGTTCATCATTTTCATCTGCTGGTTTCATACCGCCTTCTTTATACCATGGAGATAAGAATGCACGGCATCCCATCGGACTGATGATCTTTCCGTATTTCTTGTACATGCTTGCGATATATCCTTCTCCGGTTAAGGATAACCAGTCTGGATACATCGTCTGTCTGGAGCAGCGGATTCCTGCTTCAAATACATCTTCTAATTCGCATCCTGGTCCATGAAGATTCTTGTCATATAAGAAAACAAGTTTTGGGAATAATACTGGTTTCTTGTGACCTTCTTTTCCCTGTCCTCTTCTTCTGACATCTAACATAGAGATCGTTGCCATCTTGGCAAAGCGTCCTGTTCCTGTTCCTGCTGTCATTGTGATAAATGGATAGTCTCCACGGCTTGAGGATACACTGTTGAATTTGTATTCTAATCCCTGGAATCCCTGTTCAAATTCACGTTTGACATCTTTCATTGCTTCTTCTTCGGCACGTTCTCTGGACAATCCAAGTTCTTCGTATCTCTCGATACCTGCCTCGTAAGATTTCTCTGCATATGGTTCTAAGATCAGCTCAATATTTGGCACTGTAAATCCACCATACTGCTGGCTTGCAGCACTTAATACGATATCTCCGATCACGTCAAAGGCAACGTCTAATGTCTTAGGTTCATTATACCAGAGATTTCCCATCTCAAACCCGCCTTTTAACACTTCCTGTACGTTAAATAAACAGCAGTTCATCGTATCACGGCGGGCTGACATATCGTGAATATAAATATATCCATCACGGCATGCCTGTATTTCTTCTGTTGTCATGAAAAATTTCTGATAGAGTTCTTTATTTAATTCGTTAAAGATCAGGCTTCGCTTTGTAGATACCAACGCACTGTCTGTGTTGCTGTTTTCTTTATCTCCAATGTACATGATAGACTGGCTTTTCTTATAAACCTCATCTAACATCTGTACGAAATCCTGTTTGTAATTTCGGTAATCTCTGTAACTTTTTGCAACTAAAGGATTGGTCTGCTCTAATGCACCTTCGACCACATTATGCATATCGGAGATCGTAACTTCTTTCTTACGCATCTGTTCGACTTTCTCTGTGACAAATTTGCAGATAAAATCGAGTTCATCCTGTGTAAATGTTACTAATGCTCTATATGCTGATTTGTTGACCGCTACAACAACTTTCTGTACGTTAAATTCCTCTTTTGTTCCGTCTTTTTTAATTACCTTGATCATAATTCTCCCTTCCCTATCAGATTTTTACAGTTATTCTATTAATTTGAATCTATACTAGATGTAGTATTTTGTTTTATTTATGCACACTATATAGTGTAGCTTTTCAAGTTTAACACCGCTATATGGTAAAGTCAATGTTAACTTTCTATCATTTCCCCTTTATCTGTAAATCCTTCCAAGAGTAAGGTTTTGACTATTTTTTATTTCCAGTTTTTTTGACAAATATTCCCCGAATGATATTGGTAATTTGCTTTCTTTTCTAAAAAAATCTGACAAATCATCTTCTGTTTTTAGTACATACACCGACTTTGCGATCTGTGCCTCATCCACCAATTCTTTGATGATCTTTGAATCTTTCTTTCCATTTCCAAAAACGACCACTTTCAGATGCCCAAAATTTAGCTGCTGGCTTTTGTATTGTTTCCATTTCTTATTTGCATCTTTTAGTGAGCTTGCAAGAACCGTCATGGAACTTGATGGAATCTTTGTTCCAGAATCACTTTGTGCCTTGTCAAAGTCAGCATATGAATAACGAAACAACAATTTCTCTTTGTTAATTCTTTCAATTCCCATTGCCATGACAAAACTCTGGTCTTCCACATCCTGTCGTTTACTGCATCCCGCTGCCAAAACAGTTAATATAAGAATCACGAAATATACTTTAAACTTCTTCATCGTTTTGCTCCTTTCGCCACGCAACAAATAAAATGAATGGGAAAATCAAACCTATGGCAAGATTTCCATATAAAAATAAATAAAAAAACTGTTTGATCCATTTTGCATATGTTGTCATGATCCAGCTGCTAAGCACAAAGATTCCACCATAAGATAAGAAAAGTCCGATCATTCTTCCTTTTGAAAATGCATGTTTGATGCTTTCATTTCCATAAAATAAATATCCACTGAATACGCAGAAAACTCCAACGATCCAAAATGCGATCAAAAAAAGATCAAGTCTTGCCATGATCCCGCCTGGCATTGCAATTCCCTGTGCCATGGACATCACTGGTTCCGGATCGATCTGTGTCAGCTTCTTTCCTAACGATCCAACCGTACTTAGAAACACTCCTGCTAAAAAAATTGTTAGTCCTGTAAATGAACGAAAGCGGATTGGTCCATCTTTTATATCACCGCGGTAAAACCAGACAAATTCGATGGGATGAAGTAATGCAAATACCAACAAACTTCCATTGATCAATTCCTTGGTTGTGAATCGTTCGATCTTTAATTCATTCCATGAAAGATTCGTAACGCTTAAGAGTAATACAAAGATCATCGGCAGCAATACAAACCAGAAGATTCCTTCCATCACTCTACCTCGTTTTTTCAGGCCGCCTTGATTCATACAGTATGCAAGAACAAGGAGTGGAAAACCGATAAAGAATGCAGATCTGTCGGGAAGCAGATATTTTTTGGCTAGAAATAAGATACACAAATAAAAAAACATTCCATTGAATAGAAACCTTACATAATAAATGATCGATGCAAAACGATATTTTTTTAATACCTTTTCAATGGAAACGCCTTTTGCTGTATGGTCTACAATCCACAAATAAATTCCTGCCATCACACTTGCCACAAGAATCGATAAGATTCCTGAATCATAAGATTTCTGCAATGCGATCTGTGGCACAAACATTGCTGCCGCTGAAAATATCTCAAGGATCATGATCCGGTTTCCCTGTCTTGCCGTGATCGTCTGTGAATTATTTTTCATCCTTTTCCTCCTTCTGCCTTACCCTTGCCCCTTCTTTCGTAAATTCCGGCCGGTATTTCATCGTTTTTAGTGGATAACGTATCATAAAATCCTGAAACGCTGTGGATAACTTTCCTTTTTCTTCCACCATCGGATGCGCATACGGCACTCCGTAATTTTCCAGATAAAACAGATGAATGAACATTGCAAGAAATCCTAAGAAAAATCCATACAATCCCCAAAAAGCACAGACAAGGATCAGGAAAAATTTCATCAACCGAAAAGCACTGGTAAATATCTCATTTGGAATGGAAAATGTTGCAATCGCTGTCAATGCTACAACGATGACTACGATCGTGCTGACAAGATGTGCATCCACTGCTGCCTGTCCAACGATCAGCCCTCCAACGACCCCCATTGTCCCGCCAAGCTGCCCCGGAAGCCTGATCCCTGCTTCTCTTAATAATTCAAAAGATAATTCCATCAATAACACCTCAACGATCACAGGAAAAGGAACTCCCTCTCTTGCCGAGATCAGAGCTAATAAAAATGGTGTCGGCAATACTTCCGGATGAAATCCAGCGATCGCCACATAAAATCCCGGCAGACCGATTGCAATGATCGATGCAATATATCGTAAGATTCTTACGAACGTCGTAATTTCCCAACGATTATAGTAATCATCACTTGCCTGAAAGAACACATTCAGCGTAACTGGCAACAACAAAACCATCGGCGAATTATCAAGAACAACCGCAATCCGTCCTTCCATCACACTGCTTGCTACTTTATCCGGCCGCTGCGTCAGCTGATACATTGGAAATGGTGTTTTCTGATCTTTCTCCAAATATTGCTGTAACATTCCATTATCAAAGATTCCATCCACACAGATTTTATCCATCTGTTTTTGTATCTCATTTAAGATATCCTTCTGTACCAGATCTTCAATATACATCAGAGCATAATCTGTCTTGCTTCTTGTTCCAATCTGTTTCTGGATCACCTTTAACCTTGTATCCCTGATCCTTCTTCGAATCAGCGCTGTATTCGTTCTCAAACTTTCTGTAAAACTGTCTTTCGGCCCAACGATCGCAACTTCCTGATCCGCATTCTGAACCCCTCTTGTCGGAAACGATTTGCTTGAAAACAAAATTGCTCTCGCTTCTCCATCCAGAAACAACACGGTATTTCCAGATAAAACTGCCGTCATGGCATCTTCCATTGTATCGATCCATTTCCAGTCTGCAGATTCAATGACATATTGCTCGATTGCTGCTTTTTCCTGTGGAAAAGAATCTAATAACAATGGTCTTATCACCGATTCCTGCAACATCTCTGTATCAACCAATCCATCCATGTATACGATATACAGGCTTATTTCATGTTTTGGCCCGATCTGAAATTGTTTTTCGACCAGATCATTACAATCTTTCATGACTTGTTTTACATAAGTGATGTTTTCTTTGATATCATTTGAGATGCTGCCTTTTAGTTTGTGATCTCTGCTGTGAAAACGATCCATGAGTTTTTATACCCCTTTTCTTTTTTGCATTAGTATGTGGGGTTTTAGAAGAAGTATTCATTTTAATTTAAGCATGGCAATCCCCACCTTCATTCCAAACCAAAACCCCTGTCTCCACAGCTTCTTCATACTTAGATATCTTATAAGCCAGTCTCTCCATCGTACTTTCAATCTGTTCCTTCTGCTCTTTCAGTGAATTCATCTGTTCCTGAAGCAGCTCCAGTCTTGCTGGAATGGTATTGTCTCCTTCTTTATATAATTTCACATATTCAATCATAACTTCAACAGGCAGGCCAGCACTTCTCATACATAGTGCGAGTTCTACCCAGCCTAAATCGGATTCCTGATAATCTCTGATTCCGTTTGCTTTTCTTGTTACTTTCGGGATCATCCCCACTCTTTCGTAATATCTTAATGTATCTGCGGATATATCGTATTTTTCTGCTACTTCTTTGATTGTCATATTTTTTCTCCTTTCTGCTTTATTTCTAAGTTTATTTTAAGCCTTGGAGCTGGGTTTAAGTCAAGATTTTTTTCTGTCGCCTTCTATCACGCAAAAAACAGCTGGATCTCTCCAGCTGTTTTTCATTCCATATCATATATCTTAGATACCATCAAATTAATTCTTAAAATTAATCTCTCTTAATTTTAACTGCAACGCCTTTTTCCAGACTTTCGTGTACTGCTTCTGCGATCAGTTCTGCCTGTAATCCGTCGTTTCCGTCTGCTACGAATGGAATATCGTTCTGTAAGCAGTAGATGAAGTCATTGATTGGTTCGATTCCGAATCCGCTTGGTCTTCCGCAGTTATTTAAGATGAAGTAAGAGTTTGGTGTGCGTAATTTGCTGTTATTGTACAGTTCTACTCCACGGTTCTGAGAGTCGATTCTGAACATTGCATTTTCGCACAGGATCTGTGTTCTTCCGTCATTGTTTTTAGCGAATCCTTTTGGTAAGATCCAAGAGTTTTCTACTGTCCAGTAGCATCCATTTTCCATTTTCAGTGTTGCCTGGATTGTGTCATATGTATCTGCACCTCTTCCTTTTAACACTTTCTTTGTTCCTACTGCGTATACTTCTTCTACTTCACATCCCATATACCAGCGGATCTGGTCATAGCAATGTGTTCCTAAGAAATGTACAGGGCTTGATTTGTCTGCCCAGTTAAACCATTCTGTTGGTACATCAATGATATCGTCCATGCACATATATCCACGGATTGGTGCTAATGCAGGATCCATGTGGAAAGCGTCTGGTGTTGCAATAGATACAGCATCGATTTCTTCATTGTCCAGCATTTCATTTACGTCGTTGTATGTTTTTACATTGTATTCTTTTGCGATGCGGTCTGTGATCTCTTTGTTTAAGTCACATACTGCAACTAAATTTGTATTTGGGTTCCATGTATATGCATTTACATGGTTGATTCCATAGATTCCTGCTCCTACTACTGCAACATTCATAACTTTCATTTTAAATCTCCTTTTTTATAACTATATGACTAATGATCTTCCTAGAAAATTCCTACGAAAGAAAGTAAGATTGAAACTGCGATGATTCCAGCTGTTAATGAGTTTACTCCTCCAACGGATACTACGATATATCCTAAGAATACGAAAGGAATCAGTTTGTTCTTTCCGATCATGTTCATGATCAGTGCGAATCCTAATGCTGGTAAAACTCCTCCAGCTACTTCTAATCCATGTGTTACAAACTGTGGAAGAGAATTCATAACGTTAACTACTACATCCTGACCTACCATATTAATGATAAATACTGGTAAGAATAATAGTGGAAGTGCTAATAAAGCAGGATAGATTGTTGCGCATCTCCAGATGACATCTGCATTTCCTCCTTCTGTTACATCTTGCGTTTTACTGCGTCAAAACTTAATGCTGAAATTTCAGGCATTGGCTGAACTGTGATCTCAACCCCTTTTTCTACCAGTTTCAGACAAGTTTCAATATCTTTAGAAATTAAAAATACTGTATCGTCTGTGTTATCCAGTACTTCCTTTGTTTTGTCAATTGTTACGATATCAACATCTGTTCCTTTTGGAACTGCCATCTTGTAAATGTCGCTCATAAATTCGTCATTTCCAAGAACATCGTCTACTAATACGATTCTTCTTACTGGGCAAACCTTTAACCATCTTGCCACTACCTGTCCGTGAATCAGTCTGTAATCTACTCTTACTAATTTAATTTCTGCCATATTTCTTTACCTCCGTTCTTTCATTATCTTTGTTGGGCTTTTAATTCCATCTTGTGCTGCTTCTATACAACTTTCGATCAGTTCATCTAACGTCTGTGTTTCACGTTCTGTTATAAACTGAATGATCATTGGAAGATTCACTCCTGTTAATGTTTCGGCATTTCCCTTTTTCAATATCATCCCCAGGGTTCAGGGTCCATGCTTTACACTGACTTAATGGTCCTGCAAACATTTCTGCATCTTTGATCAGTTCAACACTTGAATTGCCATGTGTTGCAATGATTAATCCGATCATCGCTCCTCCTCTCTTGGTCATCCATATTTCTATTTCGACACATTTTAATTTATTTGCTTTTTGCATCTTACACTTATTTATAAAGCAAACGCCGTGCCAACTTTTTATTTTTTTGCAAAATAAAAAAAGCACATATTCATTTTTTCGCATAAATACGTGCTTTTTCAGCTTTAAAATTTTTTAATTATTTTCTGTCAGATAATAGATCATTAAGATCTCCCGATCGTTAAGCGACACATTGTACTTGTTTTCTATAACACTAAAGCTCTCTTTTAAGTTTTTTACAAAACTTTCGCGACACTTCTGATCATGTGTCATATCTTCTTCTGACAGCCGCCCTTTTTCAAGAATTAAACGTTCTACCATGACACACATATGGATATAAAACATCTTTACAAATACCATTTCCATCACGCCACTGTATTTCAATCCGTAATTATCCTGAAGATAGATCAAGATATTTCGCACTGCCTGTGTATACAAATTCTGCATATATGGGTGTATCTCCTGATCGATCACAGTATCCGCGATTCGGTTGACTTCATCATATATGATCTTTCTGAACTTGATCGTTGAAATATCTTTTTCCAGATATTCTCTTACCAGATTATTCATGACTTCTTCAGAGAAATCTACATCTTGCTGTTCTGTCATGGAAATCTTCCACTCCGCATCCTGATCTGGCGACACTTTGATTGTTTCATTAATATATGGTATGGATTCTCCGTTCCCAAGCAAGAGAGAATCTGATGATAAATGGCTTAAATTAAATGAAATAACTTCCTGTCCACGGGTTCTTTCATTATATGCTTTTGCACAGGAAAGTCTGATGATATTCTTCAGGGTTCCGATATTTCCTTTTCCTTGAAATGTTAACAGTCGATTGATGACATTGCTGCTCACTTGAAATGTTGCTCTCATTGTTTTTGCTTCCTGATGGATCATAAACAGGATCAGCTCGTATTTTTCTTCCAGTGTTCTCTCTTGAAAATCCGGAAGTACGACATCCACAGGAATTCTTCTTAGAAATGTATCAAGCATTGTCTCGCGGCCTTCCGGTGACAACCTGTGAACTTCATCCAAGAATAAATATCCATTATCTGCTTCTTCGATCAGTCCCTTTGTGTCCTTGTTCGCACCGGTGAATGCACCTTTCTTGTAGCCAAATAATAAAATCGGCATGCTCCGATAAATGTCGTAAACGGATCATCTGGCAATTCTTCTTCCGGTTCTATATAAGAAAACATAACAGGTCTTGTTTTTTCCTTCTGCACGATTCCTTCTCTAACAAGGTCATTTAATATTCCACTGGCTGTATTTCTCTGGATGTCTAACTGTGTTGCGATTTCTTCGGCAGTCTGTCTGGTCATATTGTCTTTCAGCAATTTTAAAATTCTGTCTTTATTATTTTCTTTTGCCATACTTCTTCCTTGTCCTTTCTAAAAATTTCCCTCTTCACAAAATTCCCTGTACTGTCTTAAAACTTATACAATCATTACCTCTATCATAACACATTTTACTAGCAATTTGCCCAAAATTTTGTTAGAATATAAAGATAATACTTTTTATCTGAATGAATATAGAAGGAGATTCAAATGACTTATTATGATATCTTATTTAGTTTCTTTATCTATGGATTTCTTGGATGGTGCGCGGAAGTTGCCTTTGCAGCCTTCAAACAACATTCCTTTGTAAACCGTGGATTCTTAAACGGTCCGATCTGTCCGATCTATGGAATTGGCGTGACTGTTGTAGTTGCATCCCTGCAGCCTTATGTTGGAAATCTGATCTTGCTTTATATTACTTCTACCATTCTTGCAACTTTTCTTGAATGGCTGACTGGATTTCTGCTTGAGAAGATGTTTCACCACAGATGGTGGGATTACTCTGATATGCCATTGAATATCGGCGGCTATGTCTGCCCTTTATTTTCTGCGATCTGGGGTGTCGCCTGTGTGTTGATCGTGAAACTTATTTATCCATTTACCGACAAGCTGGTTTCATTCCTTCCTGTATGGCTTGGTAAATTCCTGCTTGTATTATTGACGATCACGATTCTGGTTGATATCTGTATTACTGTTCAGGGTATTTTAAAATTCAACAAACGACTTGCTCTTATGGAAGATATTGCAAAAGAACTGCGTAACATCTCTGATCAGATTGGCGAGAATATCTACGACAGTATGATGGATGGTCTGGAAGCTCAGGATCGCCTGAAAGCACGTGCGGATGTTATTCGTGAGAAAGTAGATGAAGTAAAACAGGAAAATGCTGAAGAAGTCAAGGCTCGTATGGATTCTCTGAAACTGCGTGCAGATGAACTTCGTGCAAGATATGAAAAGATGGCAAAACTTCCTACATTTACATCCCGCCGTATCTTACGTGCATTCCCTAAGATGATGCCTCGTGAGCATGCGAGGGAATTTGGACAGCTGCGCCGCATGTTGAAAAAGAGAATGGATGAATTGAAGAAGAAATAGATATTGGGATTTTTAAAAGGAACTGCCTGGGTTGGGCAGTTCCTTTTTTGGTGTTGGTCTTTATGGATCCTATTTTTCATTATTTATTAATGATCTGATAGATTTCTTCTATTGTTGTTGGATTTTGTTTGATTATTTCGTATATTGGCTGAATAAATTGTATGTCTTCCATGAGGTCATCTGCTATTTTCTCCACAGAATCTCCTCTTTGGGATTTCTTTTGGATAAGAGAAATTTTACTCTTGATTTCTCCTTTTTCTTCTAGTTCTTCTAAAGCCTTGCACATGTTCATCTGACCTCCCTCTTTCTCTATCTTTAATGCATCGTCCATCAATTTCTGTGACTCTGTAATTGCACCAATTACTAATCCTAGTTCTTAAATACAAATTGTGATCATTGCATGCAGACGATCTTCTGCTGTTAGTTTTGATAAAAATTCATCTGAATTTCTCCAATTTTTCTCTTTTTTATTTTTTGCTGCTAATTCGTTATATTCTTTTAAATATGAAAATGCATCTCCAACCATATGACGCAGTGGCATTGCATAATGAACCTTCTGTTGATTTTCAATTCCAAGAATTACAAAATCTATACCGAATGCTGTCTTTTTAACTACATCTAAAACTTTCTGTATTGTTTCCGCATGTCCATTAAATTGAATTAAAGATGAGATATCTGTATCTACCTCTGTTAAGTCATTTGAACTGATCCCCTCCCTTTTAGTATTCTATTTGACCTCTAATTTTTATTTAATCTCAAATAAATATCTTTTTCAGTATCCTCTGGATGTTCTTCGATAATATTATAGATTGGTAAAATCGTCATTTCCTCTTCTACAAGATCATCTGCTATCTTGGATACGGAATCTCCCTTTTTCATCTTTTTCTGAATCATCATAATTAATTTTAGATTTTCTCCTTGTGTAATTCCACGCTTGATTCCTTGCTCGATTCCTTGCTCAATTCCTTGCTCAATCCCTTTATTAATTGCATTATCTAATATTGTACACATTGTAATTTCTCCTTTCCCATCTTTTTCTACATCCAACTGCAGAAATCTTTCATCTTCTGCAAAGATTCTCATAAACTTTAACATTTCATCTACGTGCTTGATCGGTTTATGATTTTCAATTGTCTTATATCCTTTTCTCCGTTTTACAAAATAGTCAGCTATGATTCCAAAATCACTCTGAAACATCTCTATCTGTTCTTCTGTCAGATATGCGATTTCAAAAACATTGATTCTATAATTGTTCAACTCTTTGCTTATATTACTTTTTTTCTTAAATGTATCTTTCAAAGATCTTGAAACATTCCATGGTTTGTCTCCAAAATATAAAACCAGCGTATGAACTTCACATAATTCTTTCTTATCCTCATCATTTAATAATTGTGTTCGGTAACTGGCTCCATCATATGCCATAACTCGAAATGACATTGTTTTATCTGTACTTGTCTGGTTCTCTATTCCAAAAATGATCTTGTAATCTTTTCCTTTCTCCCACACTTTCAGAATATCTCTTTCCTGTTCATGCAATGAATCATCTGCTGCTTTATATTGGGATTTCACTTTTGTTTCTGATAATTCTTGTGGCTTTATGACTTGCTTTCCATCATAAATCAATACATTGATAATATCTGCAAACACATCTGGATAATCTTCTAGCAATTTCTCTACTTTGTCTTTCTGTCCCATACTTGCCTCCTTTGTATGTAAATTAAAAATATTTGTGTGATTAATCTGCAGAACTGCATCATTATTTGGTTATTTGAACTGTTTTACAGTTGTTTAGAATTCTTTTTGAATTGTAATCTAGATTATTGGTATTTTTAGTCTACATTATTTTACATAATTTGGCAAGAATTTTTTACATTTAATTCCATATATTTTATTTATAGTTTATATACTACATATTACTATACTTATTTCATATTTTCAATATTTATCTTTTCCCTTTCACAATTTAAAAATCAAAACCACCGGCTTAGCCGGTGGTTTGTACTAGCCCTATGGGGCTTATTTTATTTATTTTGGTTTACTGGCTCACCCGTAAACGGGTCAATATATTCTTTTAGTGTCATCTGATCATACTCTAAATCATTTTGTAATTGATTTTGAATATACTCTTGTATTTCATTTAAAAACACAAAAAAGATGCTGCCGCATATATGATTTATTAAATCATTAATGCGACAGCCCCTTGTTAACATAGGATACAGCTGCATTCTAGCAGTCTTCTGATAAATAATTTTCATAAACTGATTACAACCGGCTGTCATAGTCTTCCTTGGAAACCTTAGACCCTATGGCTTTGCGTCCCTGACTTTCGTCAGGTTTGCCTGTTAAATATTGTTTGTAAACTGTTTTTATTATATAGCATTTTTCAACATTCTACAAGATTTTGTTGGAATTTTGTTGTTTTTAATATTTTATACAATATTCAAATATATTCTTTAGTCATCATAATATACTTTCACAGACAATTTATGAAAGCGGGTGAACCAATCTATGAAAGTATATGATGACTGTTTCCGTTCCATATTATGTGTACATTTTCTCTGAATACTTATTCCCCATAGATACGATAACATCAATAATATGCGTACTATCTTTTTACTTTCCCCGTATAATTCACCCTGTCATCTAGAAGGATATCATATTTTTATGGATAGAAATATATTTGGCGTGAAAGGTTGCTTATACAGCGTGAAAGGAACTGCCGGGTTTGACAGTTCCTTTTTATTATTTGTTTATCATTTGATAAATTTCTTCTGTTGTTGCCTCTGGATTATCTTTTACAACTTGGTAAATTGGCTGAATCATATTTTCTTCTTCCTCTATCTCGTCTGCGATTTGTGCTAATGGTTTATTTTTCTTTATCTTTTTTTGCACTAATATAATAATTTCTCGTGCAACTCCTTGCGCAATTCCTTGTGCAATTCCTTTGTTAATTGCTGTATCTAATATTGTACACATCGTAACTTCCCCCTTATCATTTTTCTTTATATCCAATTGCAGGAATCTTTCATCTTCTGCAAAAATTCTCATAAACTTCAGCATTTCATCTACATGTTTAATTGGTTTATGATTCTCTATTGTAGTATATCCTTTTCATCTTTTTGCGAAGTAATCAGCTATAATACCGAAATCACTTTGAAACATTTCTATTTGTTCATCTGTTAAATAGGCTATCTCAAATATACTATACTTATTTTATATTTTCAATAGTCCATTATAAAAACACTGCAAATCAATCCTTGACATTTCAAATCATTGGACTATAATAAATTTTGTTAAATATATAAACTTTACCAAAATTCGTTGAAGAGAACAACGCTGTTTTTGAACTAAGTGTTTCAGAGAGCCTGCGGTTGGTGTGAGCAGGTACATTTTCATTGACAGATATCATCTCTAAGATGCGGACTGAACATTACTAGATATTAATATTTCCAATCAGTAAGTCTCGCCGGAATCCTCCGTTAAAAGGAAAGCGTATGATAGTATGTTAAGAGCTGTAATTTTATTGCAGAAATTGGGTGGTAACGCGGATTATTTCGTCCCTTTTCAGATTTTTTCTGAGAAAGGACTTTTTTGTTTTCTTAAAAAATGACGAATACATAAAGAAATGGTGAGGGACATCAGGAGGTAACATAAATATGAAACAACTACAAAAACTAAGCAAATTTTTATCAGATTACACTTCTATCGTTGTAATCGCCATCGCAGTCATCACATTTTTCCTGCCATCACTTATGGGGTGGGTAAATTTTCAATTATTTACAGATCCAGTAGCGAATAAATTTACAAGCCAGTCAATTATTATTGGTATCATTATGTTTAGTATGGGGCTTACATTGACAACCGACGATTTCAGAATTCTTGCGCAAAGACCATTTGATATCTGTATCGGTGCGATCGCTCAATATTTGATCATGCCATTTTTAGCATTCGCTATTACAAAAGTCCTAAATCTTCCATCTGGAATCGCTTTAGGATTGATTCTCGTAGGATGTTGTCCGGGTGGTGTATCTTCTAACATTATGTCCTATCTTTGTGGCGGAGATGTGGCATTTTCCGTTGGAATGACAACAGTATCTACAATTTTATCTCCAGTTATGACACCTCTTATGGTATCTTTTCTGGCAAGCGGAGCTAAAATCACAATCCACGGACTTCCAATGTTTGTTTCCATCATTGAAACTGTTATCATACCAGTAGCAATTGGATTTGCTTTAAACTATGCATTAGGAAAGAATGAAACATTTAAAGAACTTCAGAAAGTTATGCCGGGCGTTGCTGTTCTTGGTCTTGCATGTGTTGTTGGAGGCGTTATCTCTTCTCAGGGATCAAAATTCTTCCAATCTGGAATTGTAATCTTCATTGCAGTACTTCTTCACAACAGCCTTGGATATTTCCTTGGATACTGTGCTGGACGACTTACTGGTATGAATACAGCTAAGAAGAGAACAATCTCAATCGAAGTTGGTATGCAGAACGCTGGGCTTGCAACAAACCTTGCAACAACAACAGCTCAATTTGCTTCCACACCTGAATCTGCTATTATCTGTGCGGTTTCCTGTGTATGGCATTCTATTTCAGGAACATTGCTTGCGGGAATGTTTGCACAGTTTGATAAGATGAAAGAGGGACGTGAAGAGGCTGCTGTGAAATTGTGATTTGAAGGGTAGTCGTTAATGTTGTATGAGATAGAAAGAAGCTAAG
>OGDN01002127.1_pt1 | contig 27452 bp, 40 predicted proteins | sample 1570271 | NCBI WGS metagenome assembly OGDN01 (sample SAMEA4384481, study PRJEB24528) | human gut metagenome | reverse complement strand
CTCGGCTATAAGGGCCTTCTCGACCTTGCCTATCGTTCCGGGGAGGTCTCCACTGTGATGGCCCAGGTGGTCTATGAAAATGACGAGTTTGAGTATTCCTTCGGCCTGGAGCCCAAACTGGTACATCGTCCCGCCCTGGAGGAACGTGGCAACCCGAAGTTTGTCTACGCCATGTTCCGCACTAAGGACGGAGGCTACGGATATGAGGTCATGTCGATTGCTGATGTGCGGGCCCATGCGCAGAAGTACAGCAAGGCCTTCAACTCTGGGCCCTGGCAGAACAACTTTGAGGAAATGGCGAAAAAGACCGTCCTCAAACGTGTGCTGAAGTATGCCCCCCTGAAGTCTGAGTTCATGCGGGCTGTGAGCCAGGATGAGGTCATCAAGAATGGCCTGAGCCCTGATATGTATGAGGTCCCCAGTACCTATGTGGAGGCCGATTACGATGTGGACCCTGATACCGGGGAAGTTATGAATGGGCCCGATGAGAAGAAGGGCGAGGGAGGCGGAAAGCCTCCTGAAGGCGGTGACCTTGTGGAAGGTCAGCAGCAGATGACCGTATAACCTCTGGAATGATGCCAAAGCAGTGATATGGAGGGAGGGGCGGCCGGTTGCGCTATCTGACCGAAATCAATGCTTTCGAGCGGCTGATGGACCGGCGCCCCCTTCCGCTTGCTATCCGTGGCCTCTGGTACACGCTCATGCGTGAGGCAAACCGGCGGAGATGGCCCGATACAATGCAACTCGACAACGAGTATCTTCTGGGGATTACAGGGCTTTCAAAGCCCACCCTCATCACTATGCGAAAAGCCCTCTCCGACGCTGGCCTTCTGGAGTTCTCGCAGGGGGTAAAGGGGCAGCCGAGCACATACAGGCTCATACCTCCCTCACTTGTGGAGCTCCAGGAGGCACACGGGGGCGCCTCTGGGCTGCCCTATGAGGAGGGCAACGAGTACCTGGAGGACGTGGAGGCCCCGGAGCGTTACTTCGGATGGACTGAGGCCGCCGGGAGGGAGCTTGCGAAAATCACTCGTGACCTGTTTGCTGCATACTGGCCCGGAAGGTCCCCAGATGACCGGGACCGACAGCGGGTGTTCTTCTACATCAAGGACCAGCAGATGGATGAGGACGGCGAGTGGACCATGAGCTTCCCGGAGGAACGAAAGGCCCTGCTAGCGTATGCTTTTGAGGCGGCGTCAAGGGCAGGGGCCGTAAACTGGAATTATATCGCCGGGGTATATCGGAACCTGGGGGCTAGGGGCATTAAGACTGTGGAGCAGGCACATGAATACGACGAGAAAAGGAGCTCTCAATACCGATGAGAAACCAGATTAAACCTAAGGGGGGGCGGAGGCTGGAAAAGCGCCTCCATCCTATGATGGGCGTTGTGCTGGCGGCAGCACTCTTCATTCTGGTGTTGCTGTCATTTTCCTTCTCTGCCGAAGGGGAGAACTACCAGGGCGCTAAGAAAGGGACCCAGCAGAGCGCACAAGCCGCGCTTCCGTCTCCTGGGTGGGAAATTACCCTCATTCAAGCAGAGCCCTCCAGCGGGCGGGAAATGTACCAGGAAGCGGAAGGAGAAGCTGAGGCGCCGGTACTATGGACCGAGGCCGAGCTGGAGGTGATAGCTCAGACCGTATGGGCTGAGGCCAGGGGAGTGGAGAGCCAGGCTGAACAGGCCGCCGTGGTGTGGTGTATTCTCAACCGAGTGGACGCCGGGACCTGGGGCGACACCATCTCCCAGGTGGTTACATACCCCAGCCAGTTTGCCTGGGACCCATCCAGCCCCGTGAAAGCTGAGTTCGTGGAGCTGGCTGAGGATGTGTGCCTCCGGTGGGCTGCTGAGAAGGCCGGGGCCTCTGATGTAGGCCGGACCCTACCAGCCGGATACCTGTACTTCGAGGGGGACGGAGAGAGAAACCACTTCAGGACGGAGTGGGAGAAGGACCAGGGGCTCACCTGGGACTGGAGCCTCCCGAACCCCTATGTGGAATAACGATGAAACGAAAAGACAGCCTACATATTGACCAGAGCCAGCTCCAGTACATTGCCCGGATAAGCCACGGGAAAGATAGCCTAAAAATGCTCGATGTCATTGTAACTAGGGGCCTCCCCCTGGACCGCATTACAACGACGGACGTTTGGGCCACGGATACAATCCGCGGTGAGCACCCGAAGATGGTGGCCTTCAAAGAACAGGCGGACGAGTTTATCTGGAGGAAGTACCACATCGAGGTGGAGCACCTATGCGCCATGCGAAACGGTGAGAAAGTGACCTACGAGAAACTTTTTTATCGAGTTCCGAAGCGCAAAAATGCGGAAAGCGCAAAAAACGGGAAAATCCTGGGCTTTCCTACCTTGTGGGGGCCTTGGTGCCAATCGGACCTAAAGAGGAACGTAAAGGATAAAAGAGTTTCCATCCATAAGCCGTGGTTTAGGACGGATAGTATCACCGGGTTTCCTGTCAGCTTCACAAATAAAGGAACCCGGTGCCAGAAACTCAAAACCAGGTTTTTAGAAAGCCCCGCTGCAAGGGACCGTAAAAATATTGTGGAATACCTTGGAATAGCTGCTGATGAGCCTGGGCGGTTTGGGCAGTTGAACGAGCGGAAGAGAGCTCCACTGGTAGAGTTCGGCATTGAGGAGGAGCTATGCGGCTTGTACTGTAAGTACAACGGTATCCTCTCCCCATCATACGAAACTAGCTGCAGGGATGGGTGCTGGATGTGCCATAACCAAGGCGTGAACCAGCTCCGGCAACTTCGGAAGGATTATCCAAAGCTCTGGGCGCTGTTGCTGAAATGGGACACTGACAGCCCGGTTTCATTCAAGCCAGATGGAAAGACGGTCCATGACTACGACGAGCGTTTCCAACTGGAAGATGAGGGGCTGATATGGCCTGGGGAGCGTTTCCTGTGGTCCATGCTGGAGGACGGAGGAATAAATTACCGGCTATTTTGAAGGCGAGGAGGAAAGACCATGCCGCTGTTGATTTACTACCGTAAGGACGGGGCCATTGTCCGCCACCACATGGCACCTAAGGAGTGGGACGAAGATACCTTGAAAGACCGAATAGACCAGTACAATACTGACCATCCTGGGTGCCAAGCGGAGGCCCTAGAGGTCGAGCCCGGAAGCCTGACCGAGTACCTTCTGGAGAAAATCCAAGCTGAGGCCCGCCGCTCCGATGAAGCAATCGAGGAGGCTCTGGACGCCCTGGATACCGCCAGGGATTGTGTGAGAAGCCTTCAGAAGTAGGGGGCCGAGTATGGGAAAACGACTTTATCCACGAGGCTGTACTATCTTCAACTGTGACCGCCGGCGGGGAAATGTCTGCTGCGCTGACTGCGGATTTAATCCGCGGAATAATGGGACCTGCAAAAATCCCTGCCTGAATGGGCCGGACCGTTGTGGTCAGGTCCTGCCTAAAGCTAAAACCAACAAGACCAAGAACGGGAGGAAATGACGATGGAATTTGAAATTGCTGAGATGACCCCGGAGCAGCGGGAGATGGCCCTTTACGAGGAGGCCGTGGAGCATTTTGGGGAAAAGGCCCAAATCCTCCAGGCCGTTGAGGAGATGGCCGAGCTCACCAAGGCCCTTCTGAAGTATATCCGCTACAAGGACTTCGGCCACGGGGACCTGGGCGACATTCTGGAGTGCATCAATGAGGAGCGGGCCGATGTGTCCATCATGCTCAACCAACTGGAGGTCATCTTCGGTGACAACAGCGAGGATGAGTGCTTGAAGCTGAAGCACCTTCGGGACTTCCTGGACGAGGATACCAGGAAAGGTGAAAGGGAATGAAGCCCAGGAGCCCGGAGGAGATGACCGACCAGGAGCTTCTGGAGGAGCTGGAGAAATGGAGAGCCAGGGAGAGCGAGGCATACGATGCCTTTGTCCGGGCTCCAGCCAGTAAGGCCGAGAAGTTTCTGAAGGATAGCCTCATAGCTGCTGAGGCCCAGAGCGATATTCGCCATGAGATGGCGCGTCGAAGGCGGCGAGAACATGAGCGAGCAGAAGAATGACGTTTTCACCATCCCCGCCCGTCGGTGCAAGCGGTGTGGCGGTCTCCTGACCAGCAAGCAGGGCCTCCGGGACGGATACGGGCCATGCTGCCTCCAGAAGATGCGCCAGGAGGAAGCCGAGCGGAAGATGGCTGAGAACCAATACAGCCTGTTTGATACCGGCGGGCTGAATATGACGGAGGAGAAATAACCATGAACCTACATAAAACGAAAATTGAGTGGGCGACGCATACCTGGAACCCCGTTACCGGGTGCCTTCATGGATGCGAATACTGCTATGCCAGGCGCCTCATCTCTCGGTTTGCGCCCCATGCCTGTGAGAGGCCGGAGCCTGAGCCTCTGGAGTACCTTCCCAAGGGGTCCGGCATCTACGTCACCAACTCACCGTGCAACGCGGTGGACGACGTCCAGAACTATGCTAGGACCACGCCGTACCCGAAGGGCTTCGCGCCTACCTTCTACACCTACACCCTGAGCTACCCCGAGAAGCGATTTATCCCCTCCAGGGTGTTTGTGTCCAGCATGGGGGACCTGTTCGGGGAGTGGGTACCGGATGCCTGGATACAGGAGGTTTTCGAGGCCTGCAAGAGGGCGCCCCAGCACACCTATCTGTTTCTCACAAAGAACCCCCAGCGGTATTGTGACCTCGCCAACGCTGGGAAGCTCCCGGCGGAGCCGAATTTCTGGTATGGAACGACGGTGACAGGGAAAGGGGCCCCGGCCTTTGCCGAGAGCATCCACTTCAACACCTTCCTGAGCATCGAGCCCCTGCTGGAGGACATCGACCCAGGCCTGGGGAGCTTTGGAGGTGTCCGCTGGATTATCGTCGGGGCTATGACAGGACCTGGCAGCCGGGAACACCAGCCCAGCCGGGAATGGCTGGAGAAAATCGTGGAGGCTGCCGCCTTAACTGGGGCCAAGGTTTTTATGAAGGACAGCCTCAAAGGAGTATGGGGCCCGGAACTTATCCGTGAGCACCCGGAGGGCATGGTATGGCCGGAGGGATGATGCAGGCCGCACGGATTGAGTGCGAGAAGGCAGAGGACCGGGACACCCTGGTGGTTATCCTGGCCCGAAATGGCTACTCTGTCCGACAGGTGAAAGAGAAGCCGAACCCGAAGGGAACCAGGTACGCCTACTTCGTTGAATACTGGAAAGGGGGCGTAGCCCGTGAGCAATAAGAAAAACCTCCGCCGCCTGAGTGTGCTCGTCACTGCTCAGACCATGGGGAACCTGGAGAAGTTGGCTGCTATGGAGGGATACAGGAACACCGGACGGGTCATTGACAAGCTGGTGCGGGACCGTATGCTCGCCCTCCGGCCCGGAAACTGGAAAGGGGGAGACAACAAATGAGCGTCAAAGCTGTGTTCCTATATCCTGAGAATGGGACCAAGTACGACCAAGAGAAGGCCGTGAAGTGCGGACTGGAAAAGGGAAAGGAGTACGAGGTATCCCACATCGTCATGGGGCAGAGCAGCACATCTGTCTATCTGGAGGAGTTCAAGGGGCCCTTTAATTCCGTCCATTTTGGATTTATGGAAGCTGGGAAGCCCCTGGACATCTTCCGGGACCCCCGTTTCAATCCTTACCTGGGAAGGGGTGGACGCCTGTGAACCTCTATGACAACGATGCCTATCGGGACACATTCATGGAGGGGGTATATGACCTCCTGGAGGATGACCCTACCAACGAGAGGGCGAATGCCATCATTGAGCTGTTCGACAAGGCACCATCTGTTACCATTCCAGAAAACGAGCCGCTGACACAGACTGACCTTGATAAGATGGACTATGACAAGGTATGGATTGACTATGGAAATGAGAACTGTGGCGAGTGGGCCCTGGTAGTTGGTGGACGAATTTACTCTATTGATACCCTGGAGGGCTGCGGGATGGAGGACATTTTCCGGGATGAGGTAAAGGGGGAGACACTGGATTACCCAACAGGAAAATACACCGTGTACCGCCTCCCTCCTGCGGGAGAGGAGGACCGCACATGAGCACCGGCCAAATTAACCTTCTCGATGAAATCATCGTTGACAACTTCGCCGGCGGGGGCGGTGCCTCCACCGGGATAGAGCTGGCGACAGGACGGGTGGTGGATATTGCCATCAACCATGACCCGGACGCAATCCTGATGCACCGCACCAACCACCCCCACACCACCCACTACCAGGCCAGCGTATGGGATGTGGACCCTGTGGAGGTCTGCCGAGGGCGCAAGGTTGGGCTTGCCTGGTTTTCCCCGGACTGCAAGCACTTCAGTAAAGCCAAGGGCGGGAAGCCCGTGGACAAGAACATCCGGGGGCTGGCCTGGATTGTGCTGCGGTGGGCCGGGACTGTCCGCCCCAGGGTCATCATCCTGGAGAATGTGGAGGAGTTCCAGACCTGGGGCCCCGTCCGCAAGGGAAAGCCCGTGAAGAAGCTCACCGGCCAGACCTTCAGGAAATGGCTGGACCAGCTCCGCAACCTGGGCTACGCCGTGGAGTGGCGGGAGCTGGTGGCTGCCGACTATGGAGCCCCTACCACCCGCAAGCGGTTCTTTCTGATTGCCAGATGTGACGGGCGGCCCATTGTGTGGCCTACCCCCACCCATGCCCCCGCTGACAGCCCGGAGGTAAAGGCTGGGCTGAGACAGCCGTGGAGGAGTGCCGCTGAAATCATCGACTGGAGCCTCCCTACGCCCTCTATCTTTGACACCAAGGAAAGTATCCGGGAGAAGTATAACCTTACCGCACAGCGTCCCCTACGGCCCAATACGATGGCCCGTGTAGCCCGCGGCGTGGATAAGTTCGTCATCAAGACCGCCTCCCCCTTCCTGGTGGTGGTCAATCACTCGGGGGAGTTCCGGGGGCAGGACCCTGGAGAGCCCCTTCAGACTGTGACCGCCAAGCATGGGTATGGGGTGGCCTCCCCCGTGCTGGCCCCCTGGACCGTGACCAACACCACGAACTCCACCGGGCACCCTGTCTCTGAGCCTGTGGATACCGCCAGGACCGGGGGCGGCGGGGGCCAGATGTTCCTATCCGCAAGCCTGGTGCAGTACCACACGGAGCAGGGGGAGCGAGTAAGGGGACAGGGACTTGACGCCCCTCTCCTGACCGTGGACGCCTCCAACCGCTACGGCCTGTCTGCTGTCTGCCTGGAGAAATACTACGGAACGGCAACCGGCCAGGGTGCCGAGGAGCCCCTGCACACCATCACGGCAAAGGACCGCGAGGGAGTGGTGGCTGCCAGCCTCTCTAAGTTCTACGGGGGCGTGGTAGGGGCAGAAATGTCCCAACCACTCCCTACTGTGACCTCCATCGACCATAATGCCGTACAGATGGCCCACATGGCAAAGTTCTATGGGAATGAGTTCGGAGAACCTATGAGCCGTCCGCTGTCAACTGTGACCGCAAGCGGTGCCCATCATGGGCTGGTAACAACTACTGTGGTCCCTGTTTCCAATGTGGCTGACCTGAAGAACTGGCCCAAAATCCGGGAGCTGCTGAACACATACTGCGGATATGACCTGAAGGAGAATGAGGTCATCTTGTTTCGGATCTCCGGCAGCCTTTATTTTATGGCTGACGTGGGGCTCCGAATGCTGACCCCCAGGGAGCTCTACCGGGCCAACGGCTTCCCAGATGACTACATCATAGACCGGGACTATACCGGGAAGGAGTATGGGAAGGCAAAGCAGGTGGCGAGGTGTGGGAACGCCGTGCCCCCTCCATTTGCCACGGCCCTGGTCAGGGCCAATCTCCCGGAATGGTGCGGCCAGACCATCACGACGATGGAAGAACTCGAAAAGGCGGTGGCGGTATGAGTAACTTGTGGAGATTTTACGACGGGACCTTCAGCGGCGTGGTGGTGGCCTGGACCGAGAAGGAAGCTCTGGAAAAGGCCAAACTTTACCTGAAGATTCACTTCGATGGTTATGAAGAAAGCGCCGGCATGAAAGTGTGGCCTTGCAAGAGTGATGACGACTTTGACGAGGCCGCCCCCTGGGCCCTGGCTGTGTCCTACTGAAGGAGGGGGACATAATGGCAAAGCAAAGTGGATACCTGAAGCGCCAGAAGGTCAGGGACGATGTTCTGGAGCGGGCCTATAAGCAGACCTATCAGCAGTACATGACGGATATGTTCATAATCGCCCTGAATGACCCCTCCGTGATGGGGAAGGACGTGCTGGGGTATAAGCGCCTCATGCGGGTGTTGCTGGCTGTTGAGGCCAACTATGACCGCTTCTTTGATGCCCTGACCAAGAACGCTGAAGCTGACTACGCCAGGGAGAAGATGGACGCCATCATGCGGAATATCTGCCCTCCCGAGAAGTTTATTCCCTTCGAGAAGCGGTATGAATGGCTGCCGGAGATAACCTACGAGCCAAGGAAGTGAGCGCATGACCAAGACAGAGAAAGCCCTTCTCCTCCGCCGCCAGAACCAGCTCAACCGGCACCAGGGTGCTAACTTTGAGGAGCTGATAAAGTCCGCCTGTGAGTATTACAGGGGGCGGGGTGTGGCCGACATTGAGAAAACCCCTGAGGAGATGAAGCCACTCAAAAACATGGGAGCTGGCCGTTTCGTGGCTGTCTATGTGAAGAAGGCACAGGCTGACTTCAAGGGCTTCCTTCGAGGAGGGCGGGCTGTCAACTTTGAAGCCAAGCATACTGACACCCCCAGAATGGAGCAGGACCGTGTGACCCCTGAACAGGCTGAGCGTTTGGAGAGAGCCTTCACCTACGGAGCTGCTGCCTTTGTGGTGTGCTCCTTTTCTGGCAGAGATTTTTTCAGAGTTCCGTGGGAAGTGTGGCGGAGCATGAGGGCCCTATATGGGCACAAATATATGACAGTCCAGGAGGCAGAGCCCTTCCGGGTCCCCATAGGGGGCCCTGGGGTCCTGCTGTTCCTGGAGGGACTGGAGGAGAGAAAATGCTGATAGTATCCCAGAACAAGAACACAATCCTCAATGTGGAGCACATTGTCCGTATCTTTAATGCTGGGGCGGAGGTGGTGTCTGTTGACACCAATGGAACCAAGACCTCGATTGGGGAGTATGCCAATGCGGAACGGGCAATGGAAGTTATCCATGAAATTGCGGTAGAGAATGCGAAGTATTTCAAATGCGAGGGTGGTCCTATCTATTCCAAGCCTGGTGGCTATGTTCAGCCGATACTGTTTGAACCGCCCAAGACATTTGAAATGCCAGAAAAATGAGGAGGAAAAGGGAACATGAAGTTCAGAGAGAAGAAGCCGGAGAAGATGAGCGACGGGGAGCTGCTTCAGGAGCTCGACAGGATGATTGCCTCGGCTGAGGCCCAGGCCCACCCCAACCCTGCCGCCTCTGCCATCCTGGAGAGCCTGCACCCTGCCATGAAAGCGGCCATGCCTGAGACCGTGAAGAAGGCCAAGCAGAACCTTCGAGCCCTGAAGCAGGCCAAGGAGCGGTTGATGGACCTCATGGTGGAGGTGGCGAAGAAGTGAGCGCACGTCGGGAAAAGCGCCTCCGGGCCCTGGAGCGCCGGGTGTCGGAACTGGAGGGCATTGCCTATATGGGGCTCGTTCCAGCGCGCCCCCTGGAGGAAAGAAAGCGGGCCGAGGTCATTGACGCTCTGTGGGCACGTCTCCCGGAGCCTGCCCCTGCCCCTGCCTTTAGTGTGGAGACCGCCCACCGGGGCCTCTGGCAACGGCTGGTGGATATTTTCAGAAAGGACGATTGACCATGAAACAGTACATCGGAACCAAGCTCATTGAGGCTGAGCCCGCATACCGTGTGCGGAACCCTGGGGGCGACTACCAAATCACCACTGATGCGCGGGAGGCCTTCACCAATTTTGCTGAGGTGGAGGACGGGTACAGGGTCCGCTACCCTGACGGATACGAGAGCTGGAGCCCCCTGGAGGCCTTCCAGGAGGCGTACCGCCCCACTGAGCACATGAACTTCGGCCTTGCAATCGAGGCTGCCCGGAAGGGCAAACGCATTGCCCGCAAGGGGTGGAACGGAAAGGGCCAGTATGTGGAGCTGGCGTCCGCAATCTCCTATACCCCCCCCGGCGGGGAAACCGTCAATGCCAACCATGAGGCTATCGGGAACCACGCTTTTGCCTTTGTCGGGACCTCTGGCGTCCAGATGGGGTGGCTGGCCTCCCAAGCTGATATGCTGGCGGATGACTGGACCATCGTAGAATGAGCTGCCAAAACTGCCTCTGTCTCACCTGTGCCAATAATGGGGAGAGCCTGAACACCAGGCCCGGCGAGGCCTCTTTCCCTTGCTATTACTGCGACGCTTGTATCATGTTCATAGGGTCTATTCCCGGAGCTGTCCATACGAAGCGCCTGAACTGTGAGCACTACAAGATGTCTGAGCACTCGAAGGAGGCCAAGGACAAAGCTGATGACCGTAAGGCCAGGAAGTTCCGGGCCTCCTTCAGGGTCATCGTGGGTGGAGCTGGAAAGGCCCCGGAGGAATAAAAAAAGCCGCCCCCTCCGAGGAGGGAACGACCTGTGGCAAGGAAACTATACCACGAAGGGGGCACATAGTCAATGGGGAGCCGAAAGACCGTTGAACAGAATAGCGTGGAGGAAATCATCCGGCGGGCCGTTGAAGCTGGCCGCCAGTCTGCTGAGAGGTCCGCAAAGGACGCCTTCAAAGCCACCGAGCGCCGTCTGTACGGCCTCCCCACGCTGGAGCTGAAATACAGGGATGACCTGGAGAAGCTGGCCGAGCTGAAGGCCTACGGGCCCAGGGAGCGCGATAAGAGCATTACCCGCTTCTTCAAGACGGGGGTGCGCCTGACCAAGGAGGAGATATTCGAGGCCCAGGTCATTGACCTGGAAGCCAAGATTGCCTCCGATAAGTATGAAATCGACGCACTCCACGGGGCCCTGCGGACCGTCCAGGAGGATGAGTATTACCCCGTTATCCCTGGCCGCTATTTCAAAAATCTGCCCGACGATGCCGTGGCCGATGGGCTGCACTGTGATACCTCCACCGTATGGCGGAACCGCAAGCGGCTGGTGCAGCGTATGGCTGTTTGGCTTTACGGGGCTGAGGCTGTTCGATAGGCCTCCTCGGTGCCCCTTCCGTGCAATTTATCGGTGCAAAAAAGATGCAATAGACTGGTGCAATTTACTGTGATATAATCTCAGACAATAGAGAAATAGCACACAGCGGCAGAAAGCCCGAAGGCCTTTCTGCCGCTGTGTGCTATTTCTGAGCCCGGAAAAGGAGGTATAGCTGTGGACATCGTATGGAAAAGGCTGGACGAGATTACCCCATACGAAAATAACCCCAGGGACAACGACCAGGCCGTGGACGCTGTGGCCTCCTCCATCAAGGAGTTTGGCTTCAAGGTCCCAATCGTGATAGATGCCCAGGGGGTCATCGTAGCCGGTCACACCAGACACAAGGCTGCCAAAAAGCTGGGCCTGGAGAAGGTCCCTTGCATCGTGGCCGATGACCTGAGCGACGAGCAGATCAGAGCTTTCCGGCTGGCTGATAATAAGACGGCGGAGCTGGCAGACTGGAACGAGGACCTTCTGGCCCAGGAGCTGGCCGAGATTGAAGACATCGACATGACCCTATTCGGTTTCGGGGATGAGGAGAGCGACCTTGCCGACGAGCTGGAGGATAATCCCTACACCACGGCCACGAACGTCCCCCAGTATGAGCCCACCGGGGCGAAGCCCTCCCTCTCCCAGCTCTATGACGCCGATAAGACCGATGACCTCATAGCCGAGATTGAGGCCTCCGGCCTGAGCAAGGAGGAGAAGGGCTTCCTGCTGCGGGCCGCCGGCCGGCACACGGTTTTCAACTATGGCCTGATAGCTGAGTATTACGCCCACGCATCCCCGGAGATGCAGGAACTCATGGAGAAGTCGGCCTTGGTCATCATCGACGTGGACAATGCCATTGCCAATGGCTATGCCACCCTCATGGGTGAGGTCCTGGACGCTATGGGGGAGGCTGGGGACGATGCGTGATGACTTTGCCGTGCTCATCCTGACCCATGGGAGAGCCGATAACGTGGTCACCATGAAAACCCTTCAGCGGCAGGGGTATTCCGGGAAGTGGTACATGGTCATTGATGACGAGGACGATATGGCCGATGACTACCGCCGGAACTTCGGAGAGGAGCACATCGTCACGTTCTGCAAGCAGGAAGCCGTGGACCGAGCGGACACCATGGACAATCTGGATGAGCACCGGGCCATCCTGTATGCCCGCAATGAGAGCTTCCGTATCGCGCGGGACCTGGGCCTGAAATACTTCCTCATGTTGGATGACGATTACAGCGACTTCCTGTTTCGTTTCCCTGAAGGGAAGAAGCTGGCCTCCAAGACCCCCAGGGGAAAGACCCTGGAGAGGATTTTCGAGGCCATGCTGGGCTTCCTGGACGCTTCCGGGGCCGCAACCGTGGCCTTTGCCCAGGGCGGTGACTTTATCGGAGGCCTGAGGGGCGGGAACTTCAAGAAGCGCCTCCTCCGTAAGGCCATGAACAGCTTCTTTTGCAGAGTGGACCGCCCCATCCAGTTCCGGGGGACCATGAACGAGGACGTGACCACCTACACCACCTTGGGGAGCCGCGGGGAGCTGTTCTTCACCTTCGTTGATGTCCATATCATCCAAATCCCCACACAATCCCTGGGCGGCGGCATGACGGCTGCCTACCGGGAGAGCGGGACATACCTGAAAACCTTCTATTCAGTCATGTCCATGCCGTCCTGTATCAAGGTCGGGATGATGTACAGCAAGAACAGCCGGATACACCACCGCATCGACTGGGAGTGCTGCGTCCCCAAGATACTGAACGAGAAATACCGAAAGGAGAGATAGCTTCATGCAGGGCATAGCTGGCGATAAGATGCTGGCCCATATTGGAAGGGTGGCCGGAGATCACCGGCCCATTACTGCCGACATCTTCCTGACGAACTACTGCAACAACCGATGTCCCTACTGCACATACAGGCGGTGGGACCTGGAGGGCGGGGCCTATTCCATGACCCTGGCCGAGTTCAAAACCTATACCGAGCGGCTGAGGGCCCTCGGAGTGCTGGGCTTTATCCTCACTGGAGGAGGGGAACCCACGGTTGCCCCTGACTTTCCCGCCATTGCTGGATGGCTGGAGAGCCAGGGGCTTCATTATGGCGTCAACACCAACTTCAATGAGCTGCACTTCATCAAACCCGACTATCTGAAGGTCAGCCTGGATGGGTGGGACGAGGATAGCTACGAATGGCGCCGGGGGGTGAGGCGCTACGATACCGTCCGGGAGAATATCCAGCGTTATGCCTCCTGGAAGGAGGAGCACAGCCCCGGCACCTCCCTGGGGGTCCAGTGCGTGGTGGAGAGCGTGGGGGACGTTCTGAAGTTCTACCAGGCCAACCATGGGCTGAAGGTCGATTACATGGTATTCCGTCCCAAGGAAAGCACCTGGGGCAAGGCGTATTCTGGGGAAGCTGGGAAGGTCATCGCCTCCAGTATTATCCGGGCCGTGAATGAGCTGGCCGCTCAAGACCCTCGCGTGGTGCTCAACTTCAAGTGGCACCTGCTGGGGACGCAGGAAACCTCTTGCGTTGCTTCCTGGGCCCAAATCGCCCTGAATGAGCGAGGCGAGGTCATGTACTGCTGCCACAAGCCCTATCAGGTCATCGGCCATGTGCTTGATGAGGATATTCTGGAAAAGAAGGCCGCCGCCGTAACTGATATGCGGACCTGTGACATACCCTGCCGGATGACCGCTCCCAATGCTTTTGTAGCCCGGACTATGGCCGAGCGTAAAGATGTCTGCTTCATCTGAGCGGGCACCTGACCAAGGAACGAGAGGTGGTGAGAGTGGCCCATCAGAACAACGAGCAGAACCTTATCCCCTTCAATGAGCGAACCGAGGACGAACGGAGGGAACTGGCTTCCAAAGCTGGGAAGGCCTCTGGAGCTGCCCGCCGGAAGAAACGGACCATGAAGGCCACCGCCAAAATGCTGTTTGACCTCCCTATCACCTCCAAGGAGCTGAAGCAAAAACTGGCTCTGCTGGGCGTTGACACGGATGATGCCACATACCAAACCGCCGTCATGGTGGCTATGCTCAACCAGGCCATGAAGGGCAATGTCAAGGCTGCCGCCTTCTGCCGGGAGCTGCTGGGAGAGGACCCGTCCATCCAGCTCCGCCGGGATGAGCTGAAGCTGTCCCGGGAGAAGTTCCAGCATGAGAAGGCCATGGACGAGCGCACCGTGGCCGCAGACGAGCAGAAGGCGTCCCTGGCTGATGCTATCCAGGCAGCCTACCAAATGCGGCTCAAACGTGAGCAGACGGGCGGTGACGATGAATGATAGACCCGGAGGCAATCCTGTACTATGCGGACAACCCTGTGGACTTTGTGGAGGACATCATCCGGGCAAAGCCTGACCCCAACCAGCGGGACATACTCAACTCCATTGCCAAGTATCCTATGACCTCTGTTCGGTCCGGCCACGGCATCGGCAAGTCTGCTGTGGAGAGCTGGGCCGTTATCTGGTTTCTGGCAACCAGGCCCTTCCCCAAGATACCATGCACAGCCCCCACTCAGCACCAGCTCTGGGACATTCTGTGGGCTGAAATCGCCAAATGGTTGAGGTCCAACCCCGTACTGAGCAACGACCTTATCTGGACCCGCGAAAAGGTCTATATGAGGGGCTACCCGGAAGAATGGTTTGCGGTAGCCCGGACCGCCAGCAAGCCCGACGCCCTCCAGGGCTTCCATGCTGACCATGTGCTCTATATCATCGACGAGGCCTCCGGCGTCCGGGATGATATTTTCGAGCCTGTCCTGGGCGCCCTCTCCACCGAGGGGGCCCGCCTGGTTATGTGCGGGAACCCTACTAAAATCACCGGCTTTTTCTATGATAGCCACCACAAGAACCGGGCGCAGTACAGCACCCTCCACATTGATGGCCGGAACAGCAGCCGGGTAGATGAGGAGTTCATCCGAACCATCATTGAGATGTTCGGGGAGGACAGCGACGTTTTCCGGGTCCGTGTGGCTGGAGAGTTCCCGAAGGCACTTCCTGACAGTTTCATTGCTATGGAGTGGGCTGAGAAGGCCAGCGAGGGAGAGGCCCCAGACATTGAGCGGGTCCTGAGGGTAGACATTGGAATTGACGTTGCCCGATATGGAGATGACAGCAGTGTGTTGTCCCCTGTGCTTGATAAGACCGTACAGGACCAGCCCCAGGTCTACCACCACAACGACACGATGGAGCTTGCCGGGAGAGCTGTCCAGGCAATCAAGGCCTATGCCCTGGCCCATGAATGGGCTGCCATCTATGTCAAAGTGGACTGTGACGGCCTGGGTGTGGGGGTGTACGACCGGCTTGCTGAGCAAAAGGAGGAAATCATAGAAGCTGTGGAGGTTGACCGGGCATCCAGGTATGAGGATGAGGACCCGGATAAAATCCCCCCTCCATTCCACCTGGAGGTCCTGGAGTGCCACTTCGGGGGTGAAGGTGGACGGATTGCTGATGATGACCCTATCGAATATCAGAACAGTACCGGGCTCATGTGGGGAGCTGTGCGTGAGGCGTTGCGGACTGGCAGCCTTCACCTCTGGTATAGCGACGTGCAAATTAGCCAGCTATCAAACCGAAAGTATTCCGTGAACAGCTCTGGACGGATTGAGCTGGAGCGAAAGGAGGCCATGAAAAAACGGGGCCTGTCATCCCCGGATATGGCCGATGCTCTGGCCCTGGCCCTCCATGACCCCGTTGTGAGCGACTGGAGCCTTGAATTTTAACATCGAGGAGGAAAACACCGTGAAAAAGTTGAACGGGTATCTTGTGGGAGGCAAGGGCCTCCCGATGAAGTTTGTCCGGGCCGAGAACGTAAAGGACGCCCGCCGGCTGTGGAGAGCCAGAACCAACGCCGGCAAATCCACCGCCCCTGCTGTCTCCCAAGTGACCTGGAGGAAACCCCGCCCCCGGCAGAAGAAGGGGGTCGAGGAGTAAATGGCATTTTGGGATAGGTGGAGAAGTCCCCAGGGGGCCGCATCCCGCCCGTACAGAGAGGGCGGCTTTATGGTCCCCCGGTGGTCCACTCCCCCTGAGAGAAATACTGAGGAATGGGTACAGGCATTCAGGACCAACCCACGGCTGGCTGTGGTGGAGCGCATTGCGTCGGATCTCTCTGCTGCCGCCGGGAAACTGTACCGAATTGGGAGGGATGGAGAGGAACAGGAGCTTGACGAACATCCCTTCCTGGAGTTCTGGGACAACCCAAACCCTCTGCACGAAATGAGCAACGCCGCCCTCTGGCGGCTGCTGGAAATCTACCTCGCCCTCAAAGGAGAGGGCTATTTCATTATCGAGAAGGATATGTTCGGTCGGCCTGTGGAGCTGTGGCCTGTTCCCGTGCATTGGGTCCAGATGACCCCATACCTCGACCACCCCTATTACACAGTACGGGCTACCTCCGGGACCCTCATGCAGGTGTCTGTGGATGATATGTTCGTGATGAAGGACCTCAACCCCTACGACCCGTTCCGGCGGGGCCTGGGGCAGTCTGAGGCCCTGGCGGATGAGATTGAGACAGACGAATATGCTGCTAAGTTCCAGAAGCGGTTCTTCTTCAATGACGCCACCCCCAACCTGGTCATCTCCATGCCAAAGTCTACTGAGGAACAGCGAAAGCGTTTCCGGGCTGAATGGCTGGAGCGGTTCAGAGGTCACTTCAATTCCCACGGTGTTGCCACCGTCAACGGCGAGGTGATTGTGAACAAAATCGGGGACACCATGAAGGACATGGACATGGTGAATGGCCGTATCTTCATCCGGGACGCCGTGCTGGAGCATTTCGGGGTCCCCCGTGAAATTATGGGCATTACTGAGAGCAGCAACAGGGCCACCTCTGAGGCCGCTCAGTATATCTATGCCCAGAATGTCCTTATGCCGAGGCTGAAGCGCCGGGAGGAGGCCATCAACAAGCAGCTCCTCCCGATGTTCGGCCCCGACCTGATATGGCGGTATGAGGACATCGTACCCCGCAACCAGGAGTTCGACAAGGCTGTGGGTCTGGATGGCTGGAACGCTGGTCTGCTTACCAAGGACGAGGCCCGCGAGAAGCTGGGTATGCCCCCGGCACCTGTGGGTGGAGATGTCTACAAGACCACCTTCTCTGACGTGTTCGTCCATGAGGATGACGACCCCGCCGCCCTCTCCGTTGCCGCCGCCAACCTCCAGTATGCAGACGGCGCTCCGCCGCTCCAGGAGAGCGGAAGCGAGGACATAGAGATAACACAAGGGGGCGACCCCATCCAGGGCTCAGGCGTTGACGTAGGGGGCGATACGGCGGTGGAAATCACCGACGGGAAGAAGCGGCCCACACCAGAGGAGAAAAAGGCCTCCCTGGTCCAGGCCGCCCAGCGTGCCCTCCTCCAGGCCGAGCGGGAGGAGAGCCGCCGGTTCGAGATTGCAACGGCGAAGTTCTTCCGGGAGCAGTCCAACCGGATCACCGCCGCCATGGGCGGCACTGAGAAGGCCGAAAGGACCGTGTGGGACATTCTGCTGGATGGTGTCCCCGAGTATGATGTGGACCCGTCCGGGGCCTGGATGAAGCTCGACGAGGCTGAGAGAGCCCAGCGGGTAGACAACTTCGTGCTGGGGCTCATCGACTGGCCCGGAGAGGCTGCTGTCCTGGCTTCCATCTTCGACCCTCTCTGGAAGGAGAGCTACGCCAAGGGCGCAGAGGTAGCGTCCAGGGTGTACGGCCTTCAGGCTATTCAGAGGCCGGAGCTGTTGTCTACCGCCAAGCTGAGGGGCGGCGTCAGGGTGAAGAATATCACGGAAACCACCCAGAAGGAAATCGCCCGTATTGTCTCCTCTGGCCTGGAGCACGGGGACAGCAGGGCCACGATTGCCTCCCAAATCCAAGAGGAGATGCAGACCACCAGCGCACGGGCCCGGACCATTGCCTCCCAGGAGTGCAACAGCAGCCTCCTCACCGGGAGCCATGACATGATGAGAAGGGCCGGGGCTGAGTGGAAAATATGGCACGTCACCAATATGGCCGTGGCCCGTGATAGCCACAAGAGGCTGAACGGGAAGCGGTGCCCCATTGATGGGAAGTTCGAGAACGGGTGCCGCTATCCATGCGACCCTGATTGTGATGACCCTGCAGAGGTGGTCAACTGCCACTGCTTCCTGACTTACGAATGATGGAGGGCAGGCCTATGGAGTTCACGATAGACCAGGCAACGGCTGCTGCTGAGGCGGCCGGCATTGACCTGAAGAAGGAGCGGTTTACCGCTGAGGCCCTGGCCGCCGGTATGACGGCGGAGCTGGAGCATGGGGCTGAGCGCCCCGATACTGACATCACCAATAATGACCCCATACTGACGGCGAAACTTGCGGTGGCTCACCTCCGCAAATCGCCGTTTTATTATGCCCCGAAGAAGGGGCTGAAAGCGTGGGAGGCTTCGCTCGGGAAGGGGGTGAAAACCAAGAGCATGAAAACCGAGTACAAGGTCCTTCAATTCAAGGCGGACGAGTACGAGGAAGATACTGGCATTTTCAGCGGCTACGCCGCCGTGTTCGGGAATGTGGACAGCGGCGGCGACATCATAGAGCCCGGAGCCTTCACGAAGACAATCGCCGAAGGCTGGGAGCGGGTCAAAATCCTGGCCCTGCATAACGACTGCTGGCTTCCCATTGGCCGCCCTCTGGAACTGAGGGAGGACAGCAACGGCCTTTACATCAAGGCCAAGGTCAGCGACACCTCGATGGGGCGCGACATCAAGGTGTTGCTGAAGGATGGCGTCCTCAATGAGCTGTCCATCGGGTATGACCCTGTCGTATTCGACTACGACAAGGACAGCGGGGTCCGTCATCTCCGCGAGGTGAAGCTGTGGGAGGTGTCCGTTGTCACCTGGGCTATGAACCCGGAGGCAGTCATCACCGACTACAAGCAGGCTGCTGAAGCCGCCGAGAGAGCCAACGCCATGGCCGCTGAAGCTGCAGCCGACGTAAAAGCCGGCCGCAAAATCAGTGCCGCCAGGATGAAGGCCCTGAAGGAGGCGAGCGCCAGTATGAAGGCCGCCACCAAAGCCCTTGACAGCATCATCCGTGAGGCTGGAGAGGAGAGCACACCCAAGGGGGCCCCGGCCCCTGAAGCCGGTAAGGGAGCGCACCCTGCCGGAGCTACCACCATCGAAATCTTACTTTGACAGGAGGAACACCAGAATGAGCAAGTACATTCCCAAGACCAAGAACTCCCCCGCCCCTGCTGGCCGCAAGTCTGTGAAGATGGAGGCCGACGAGCTGACCGAGAAAATCAAGGCTTGCGTCAAGGAGGCCCTGGAGGAGCAGTCCGAGGCCAAGGCTGAGGGCGAGGGCGAGGAGGGCGACCCCACTGTGGAGGCTGCCCCCACTGACATCTCCGCCCTGATTGAGCAGGCCATGGACGTAGTGGCCCAGAAGCGCAAGGCCCGCAAGGACGCTGGCGAGGAGCTGGGCGACGTGAGCGCCGACGAGGTCCTGGAGGCCGTGGGCGAAATTATGGAGGCCCAGGAGGAAGCCAAGGCCGATGACGGCGTGGAGGATGAGGAAGCCAAGGAGGATGAGGGCATGGAGGAGAACGAGGCGAAGGGCCGCAAGGCTGCCGCCCGGCCCACCAGCACCAAGTCTGCCCCTGGCCGTAAGGCTGCCCCTGCTCCCGTGCAGCGGAAGTACAGCGGCATCTACATGAGCCGGGGCGCCGGGGCTCCTTCCTCCAAGAAGTCTGTGCCCCCCGCTATCCAGCTCGCCCGCGCCATCAAGTGCCTGGACGTGTTTGGCCGCCACGACCCCGATATGGCCTCCTTCTATGCCCGGAAGAAGTACGACGATGCGGATATGGCCCGCGAGTTCAAGGCCCTGTCCGCCACCAACCCCTCCGGCGGCGGCTACCTCATCCCGGAGGTTTACCTGGATGACATCGTGGAGCTGCTGTACGCCAAGACCGTCATCTTTGAGCTGGGCGCTCAGAAGGTCCCCATGGCAAACGGCAACCTGAACATCCCCAAGATGACCTCCGGGGCCCGTGCTACCTGGGGCGGTGAGGGCCGCAAGATTGCCAAGAGCCAGCCCGCCTTCGGCAACATTAAGCTGTCCGCCAAGCGCCTGGAGGCTATCGTCCCCCAGACCCGCGAGCTGCTGATGTCTACCAACTTCTCTGCCGACCAGATGTTTGCCAACGACCTGACCCGCCGGATGGAGCTGGGCCTGGACTTCGGCGCTATGTTCGGCAAGGGCGGCGAGTTCCAGCCCCTCGGCGTGTTCACCGACAAGGAGGTTGAGCACGTAGACGCCAAGACCCTGGGCAACACCGACCTGTCCTCTGCTGAGGGTGCCATCACCGCCGACTTCCCCGTGTATATCCGCTCCAAGGTCCTGGCCAAGAACGTGGATGACAACAAGCTCGGCTGGGCCTTCAACTCCGTGCTGGAAGGCTACCTCATGAATATGAAAACCACCACCGGCGCCTACATCTACCGGGATGAGATGAACAGCGGCAAGCTGCTGGGCTTCCCCTACCGGGTGTCCAATCAGATCACTACCGACGGCACCGGCCTCACTGAGCTGGCCTTCGGTAACTGGTCCGACCTGCTTGTGGGTGAGCAGCTGGGCCTGGAGACCTACACCACCCTGGACGGCTCCTGGACCGACGAGGACGGCGTTCAGCACAATGCCTTCGAGGAGAACCTGGCGGCCACCCGTGCCCTGATGTACGTTGACATCGCCGCCCGGCACAAGGAGAGCTTCATCCACGTCAAGAACATCAAGGCTTTTTGAGCCTGAGAAACAGGAGGTAAAAGAACCATGAAGCGTGAACTCATTCAGAACGTGAAGGTCACTCCCTATACCAGCGAGGACGCTATTGACCGTGACGGCTTCCTGTCTGCTGTCCTGGGGGTCCTGGTTGGCACTCCTACTGGGTCCCCCACCGGCCTGGCTGTTAAGCTGACCGTGACCGAGTGCGATACCGAGAGCGGGAGCTATACCCCCGCCGCCGATAAGCTCATCCCCGTGGACAAGGCCCTGGACGCTGACGGCTCCATTTCCCTGGATACTGATGCCGCCGGCGGCGCCCTGGTGAACTTCGACCTTGACCTGGTGGGCTGCAAGCAGTTCATCAAGATTAAGGTCGAGGTCGTTTGCACCGGCGGCTCCTCTGCTTCCTGCACCGCCACCGCCGCCCTGGTGCTGGGGGATAAGGCCTACACCCCCGCGTAATGCCGTGTAGAGAAGCGTACAAAGGAGGTTTTCACTATGGCAAGGGTATATGACCCCCCGAAGGCAAAACCGGCTGAGAATAAGCTGGAGCGGCCCGTAAAGGAGCGCAAAGGGACCACCTCCAAGAAAACCGAGAAGGAGCAGAAGGAGGGGGAGGGCGAATAGCCTTCCCCCTCCCCGCTGAAGGGAGGCGAGTTCATGTCCGAGGCAACCGTGGCCCTGGCCCCTAATGCCATGACCACACTGGAGGACACCATGGAGCGGCTGGGCATCTCTGAGGAGGCGGCGGACCAGGCCACCAAAAACAACCTTGTTCGCATCATCAATGCCGCTTCTGCCTGGATTGAGACCATCACCGGGCGGCACTTTGGAAAGGCCACCTATACTGACCGCTACGCTGGCCCCGGCGCTCAGGAGCTTGTCCTTCGGGAGTACCCCATCCGCTCTGTTGAGTATGTGAAGGACACCGTGACCGGGGGGCTTATTGACCCCGGCACCTATGACTTCTCTATGAGTGGCGACATCGGGGTATTGTATCGGGACATGGGCTGGACCTTCCGGGGCTACCCCTACGGGCTGGCAAATGACTACCGGGCCGCCAGCCGCTATCTGGAGGTCAAATTCACCGCCGGTTATGTCCTGCCGAAGGACGCCACAGAGGATGAGCCCTCCGACCTGCCCGCCGACATCATCTCCATTGTCTGGGGTATCGCGGAACAGGAATACTCCATCCTTGTGAACGGGTCCCAGGGGCTTTCCGCCTTCTCTATCTCCGACGTGTCCTGGACCTTCGACAAGGAGCCCAGGGCGTCGTGGATGGAAACCCTCAGCCACTACATGAGGTGGTGAGCCATGAAACTGAGCGACCGCGTGACCCCTGAGCTGCTGCGGATAAAGGGAGAGCTGGAACAGCTCCAGAAGCTCCGTATCAAGGTGGGTATCCAGGGCGACGCTGACAGCGAGATACTGACTATCGCCCGTGTCCATGAGTATGGGGCCGTCATCCATGCAAAGCAGGCCAAAAATCTGTGTATCCCAATTAGCCAAGAGAGCTACGACAAGAGCCCCAGGGACTTCCCGGACCTGTTCTTTATCAGGTCCAAAAATGGCTATCTGCTGGGAGTGACCGCCAAGAAGCCCCGCAAGCGTAAGAAGAAGGGAGACGAGGGGCCGTCTGATGACCTCAATCTCCTGTTCCTGCTTCTGCCCTCTGTGACCATCCCGGAGCGGTCCTTTATCCGTGCCGGATATGACGCCAACCGCAACCTCCTGGCCGATGTGTGCCAGCAGGCTATGGGGAAAATCATCCATGAAAAATGGGACGCCCACAAAGCTGCTGAGTGGATAGGCGGAAAGGCCGTGGACCTTATCCACGAGTTTATGTCCGATGCGTCGAACTTCGAGCCAAAGGGCCGTATCCAGAAGGAGCGGGCCCCAAGCTGGGCCAACAATCCCCTGACGGTTACCAAGAGGCTTTTCAATTCTGTCACCTGGAAGGTGGAGGAGGGCGACTAAATGGGCGCGTTCAAAATGGCACAGCCTGTCATCCCACGTGGGCTGCTGCACACCATGTACGACCTGAAGGCTGGGAGCAAGTTCGACCAGTCTAAGGGCGGCCAGTATATCCCCGGGGGAGCTACTGAGCGGACCCCCTTCCAGGGGGCCGTGCTGCCGGTCAGCGATAAGGACCTGGTGAGGGAAATCACCGGCACCGTCACTGACCACAGCGAGAAGATTTACACCAACGGCTATGCGCTGAGGGTCGGGGCCCAGGTCTTTGACCCTCAAACTCAGATCACCTACACCGTCACCCAGGAGCTGGGGCACAACAGCATCCACCCTATGAAGCGGTATCTGGTGGAAGCCAGAGGGGAGGCGGCCACGAAATGAGGTCCTATATCGAGAAGCGCAATGCGCTTATCCTGGCCCTGAGCAATTTCGTCGGCTGCCCCGTCCTGATGGCCTCCCAGGTGGAGCCGGAGATGGAGCCGCCGTTCATCGTGTACTCCATCACCTCTGACTACACCCCCGACAATGGGCTGGGCAACTACTCTCTGGAGGACGGGAGTACGGAAGGAACAGCGGTGGAGGTCCGGGAGGAGCAGCCGACCACCACCATGTCGTTTACTGCTTGCAGCATCAACCGAGTTGAGGAGAAAGACGGCGAACAGGTGTCTATCCTGGGCGCTGACGAGGCCCTGGAGCTGGCTACGCTGGCCCAGGGCTTCTTCCTTCATGGTGGGCGTTACGCCATTCAGAAGGCTGGTTTCGTGGTGGTGGACGTGACCAACGCCACCAGCAGGGACGCCCTGGAGCTGGACGAGATGGGCCGTCGGTTTGGCTTCGATGTCCGGCTGAGGTACACGCGCACCGACCTTGCCGAGGTTGATACTGTCACCAATGTAATTACCAAACAGAAGGAGTGATAACGAATGCCGAATGATGTCATTGTTGTTGTCAACATCGACGCCCGGCCCACCGGCACCGAGAACCTGGACATTCTGCTTCTCTCCACCGAGGGAGAGAAGGCCATCGACACTTACCGGGACCTGGAGGTCATCCAGACCACCTTCACTGGAAAAAAGGTCGCGGCAATGGCTGAGAAGCTGTTCAACCAGGGGGACACTACCCTGGCCGATACCCTTATCCGAAAGGTGAAAATCGCCGGTATCGAGGCCCCTACTGGGACCGGCGAAAGCGACAAGGCCACCGCTCTGGTCCAGGCCATCGAAACCCTCCGGCAGACCGACGATGACTGGTATATCCTGCTCACCGACCAGACCGGGGCCGAGGCGGTGGAGGCCCTGTGCGCCTGGGCTGAGGGCACCGAGCCCACCGAGGCGGAGCTGGGGGCCGGCGAGGAGGACCACCGCAAGCTCTACTTTGGGCAGACCAGCGATAAGGAGCTGGCCCTTACCAATGCCCGGAGCATTATCATCTATACCGATGACCCCACCGAATATGCCGACGCCGCCTATGTGGGCAACGTGGGCCCCTTCTATCCTGAGAGTGTGACGTGGAAGTTTAAGCGGCCTCAGGGCATTGCTGTTCCCGACCTGACCAAGGCGGAGCGGGACGCCCTGGAGGAGGCCAACGTCAACTTCCTCACCGTGGAATACAAGCGGGAGTATGTGAAGAATGGGACCTGCCTCAACGGTGAGTTCATCGACGTGCAGATGGGTGCTGACTACATCGCCAAGACCATGCGGGAGAACCTGTACGACATCTTCCTGGAGAACGCCAAAATCGGCTATACCGACGAGGGCTTTGCCATCATTGCTGATGGAGTTTTCCAGGCCCTCAACCGGGCTGTGGACCTGGGCATCATTGCCCTGGATACCGAGAGCGGCCAGGGGGTCTACACCGTCACTGTGCCCAAGCGGTCTGAGGCTACCGACGAGCAGGCCCGTAACCGGCAGATGCCCGACATCACCTGGGAGGCCCAGCTTGAAGGGGCCGTTCATGGTGTGAAGGTCAAGGGGACCCTGCGGGCCACCCTGAGCGCGTAAGAAGGGAGGAAAATCCATGTCTATCGAGGTCCAGAGCTATGACCCCAAAAAGGTAAACGTCATCGTCGCTGGCCGGGCCATTACTGGCTTCGCCTCTGATGGTGTCGTGACCCTGAGCAAGAACGAGGACAGCGTGACCCCATCCGTGGGGGCCAAGGGCGACGTTGCCTATTCTGAGAACGCCAATGAGAGCGGGACTATCGCCCTCACCCTCATGTCTACCTCCTCCAGCCTCCCTTATCTCCGGGAGCTGGAGGCAAAGCGGCGCCTCATCACGGTATCCGTGCAGGACGCCAATGATGCGGACAGCTTCGCCATGAGTGCGGATAACTGCCGCATTCTGAAGATGCCCGACGCGGCCCGCCAGAAGGAGCAGAGCACCGTCACCATCAACATCTATGTGCCTTCCATGGTGCTGAGATGACCCGGCGGCGGTGAGCTGCAAGGACTATGAGCAAGAAATGGCTGGAGAGGCCAAAGTCGCTGAGTGAAAGGAGCTATCGAAAGTATATGGCAAAGCAGAAGAAGGTCACCGTAAACGGCCAGGAGTTCACCCTTCAGAGTGTGTCCCCCACCTGGTATTTCCAGACCAACGACGAGTGCGGGATGACCGGCGGCAAGAAGGACACCACCAAGTATCTGGATACCATGTTCAAGAACGTGGTCATTGCCCCTGCTGAGGTGAAAACCGACGGCATGGGCTACTTCGACGCCCAGGAGGACGTAAAGACCCCGGAGAAGCTGATCGCCGCCATCGAGAAGTTTCTTCGAGAGTGAGTATTCACTGGAAGCGGCCCACCGGCGGGCCGTCCGCAATAAGGCATTCTGGATGATGGTCTACGGTGGCAATGGCCTGTCCTATCAGGAACTCCGCGAAATGGACATGGCCGACTACCGGGAGGCTGTCGAGGCCAGGATACTCTACAACACAGAATGGACCAAAAAGAGGGGTGGGGCCACATGAGCCTCCCCCTCTTTTTGCGTGTAAGGAGGTGAGGAAAAAATGGCGGACAGTAGAGAGATGACCTTCGGGCTCGACTTCGGCCTGAAGGACGCTATTGACCAGCTTGAGGATATTGTCACCCGCCTGGAGCAGGCCGTGGATAGCGCCAGAGATGCTGAAGAAGCCGGGCGCAGCATGGGGGCTGGTATTCAGGCCGGGGCTGACACCGGGGCCGCTGGGCTTCGGAATATGCGTGACGAAGCTGAGGACGCCGGGGACAGCCTTGATGACATCGGGACCAACTTCCGAGCCATAGGCCGTGAGGCTGACAGTTTCGGGTCCGCCGTCGCCAAGTCTATGGGGACCGCGGCCAAGGAAAGCAACAGCGTTTCTAAGACCATGCGAGCCGGTTTTGATGGAGCCATCGGCTACACTGAAAAGAAGTTCAACACCTTCACTGGGAAGGTACAAAAGGGCGTCAAGGGCATTGGGACCGCCTTCACTCACCCGATAGCTACTATCAAGGGAAAATTCCTGGGGGCCGTAGAGGAGGCAGCCAACAAGCTCAATGGCCTGGGAGATGATGCCGATGATGCCCGAAGGGACCTCGACGATATGGGGGACGAGGGCGAGAAAGCCGGTGGAGAGGTCAAGGAGGCCATCAAGGGGGCCCTGGCTGCCTTTGTCGGCTTCGAGGCAATCCAGGCCGGTATAGATATGCTGAAGGAACTGGGGGCCGCCGCAATCGAGGCTGCCGGTGCTGCTGAGAACAGCGGGAAGAAGTTCGAGGCCAGCTTTGCCGGAACTGATGCGGCCGCATGGGTGGATAACTATGCGGCCTCTGTCCACCGGAGCACTGCTGAGGTGCAATCCTTCATGGTATCCAACAAAGCCATGTATGGGGAAATGGGTATCACCGGGGATGCCGCCGCCGAGCTTTCCAAGGTCACCACGTCCCTGGCCTATGACTTCGGCAACGCCTTTTCCATGGCTGATGCTGACGCCCTGGGGGTGGTCCAGGACTACCTCTCCGGCAACAGCGCCGCCCTGGAGGAGTACGGCATACACATTGACGACACCGTGCTGAAGAACAAGGCCATGGAAATGGGCCTCGGTAGCCAAATCGACGAGCTGGACGACGCGGCCATGGCCCAGGTCCGGCTCAATGCCCTGCTGGATAAGAGCGGGGACATTCAGCAGGCGGCCATAAAGGATACTGGGGGCTTGGTGAATAGCACCAAGAGCCTGAACGGTGTATGGTCTGAGTTCATGGCCGACGCAGGGTCCCAGTTCACCCCCGTTCTGGAGGGGCTATTCGGCACTATCCTGGAGAGCTGGCCCACAATCGAGCCCATGCTGATGGACTTCGTGAGTATGCTTTCCGAGGGGCTGGGGGAGGCCATCCCCGTGGTCATGGAGCTGGGCCAGACCCTCCTCCCGGTGCTGACAGACGTACTCGGCACCCTGTTCCAGGCGGCCACCCCACTTATCTCGGTTTTCTCCAACCTGGCCCAAACTATCCTACCGCCCCTGGCAAACATCGTCGGCATGATAGCCGAAACCGTCATGCCGCCCCTGGTGGACATTCTGAATACACTGACCACCAGCATTATTGAGCCCCTGATGGGCCCCCTTCAGAGCATAGCCGAGGCCCTGCTACCCCCAATCGCGCAACTGCTGGGGCTGGTGTCCCCTATCCTGGAGGCCATGAGCCCGGTCCTGTCCACCATCGGGGACGTACTGGGGGTCA
>OGDN01002111.1_pt1 | contig 27625 bp, 21 predicted proteins | sample 1570271 | NCBI WGS metagenome assembly OGDN01 (sample SAMEA4384481, study PRJEB24528) | human gut metagenome | reverse complement strand
TATTGCAAAGCCTATCCACACTATCGGCATATATTGCTCCATAGGGCTGTCACCCCCCTTTTCGCATAATTTTAACACAATATTATATATTAGTCAAACTATTTTATGCGTTTTCTATCGAACATTTTCATCATTCAAAGCAGTCCGTCTTATATTATGTTTTGAGGTTTACTTGTATTCTATTCAAGCATTAAAAAGGAGGCTCGAAAGAGCCTCCTTACCGCAAATGTTCTACCCTACCTTATTGTAAAAAGTGTCTTAGTAAGTTAATTGATGTTATATATTTTTGCATAATATGCCTTAACTAAAGCGTCTATTATATTAATGATTAAGCAGACAGCACCAATATATTCAGTTAGTGCAATCAAATCATTAAATATCACAGAACTTATAACACCATTTTGACCTAAGAGGCTAATAACAGGTTTTATAGCGATGGTAAGAGCAACTGCTATCATTCCTGCAGGGAACGGTTTTCCATTGTAAACTATTTCATCGATTTTCGGCAACTTTTTCTCAAACAAATACTTTACATAGATAAAATAACAAAGAACATATATTGCAATCTTAAATATAACATATATCACATTAAATGCCGTAATCTTAAACTCAATAAAACATGAAAGTAAAAGCATGGTAATTGAAACATAAAAGAATGTTACTCCCCTGTTTAGTATCACACTCCATTTAGTTTTATAGTGATAGATAAATACGGTTACAATTGACATAATGCAAGACAAAATTCCTGCAGCAATAAGAAATGGTACTACACGATCATCAAAAACCGAAAAACCTTCAAATGGGTTAACTTGCATCATAAATATCTGAAAGGTTATAATTAATACCATTAAAAAGTTGTATGCAAAATAGCTTAACATTTTAAATATTAAGTCAGGAATTCGCATTGATAAATATCTGAGATTCACAAATGTTTTAATTTTGCTATAGCTATATGTTTTAATATCAATATTCATAATCATCTATGCTACCTTTTAATACCAAGATTTTATATGTTCTCTTCCTGTTTTTCCGTTCCACTCAATTCCATCAACAGCTATTGAAATCAAAGAGCCTGCAACGAAACCGAAGAAAGCACCAACAGGTCCACCTACACATGTACCAATAAGTGTTGTAACTGCAACTGGGGCTCCAGTACACAAAACATCTGTCGCTATGTCATAACCAACTTTATCCCACTGGTTTCCTGATGTTATATCAGAAGTAATCTGGCTAGACAAACTATACGCTATCTGATGAGCTGAATACACATTGGAACAATACAGTAAATCTGAAGAAATTTCTTGGGTTAAAAAATTTGTTTTGCGCGTAAAAAGCTGATTTGAGTAATCTAAACCTGAACTAATTGCTCCCTCGCCAACAGTAGAAATTATTCCATCGCTTTTAAGTTTCCAATCAGGTATATCTTCTTTATAGCCATAACCCTGCTTCATAAGTTTGGTTAAATATATTATGTCGTAATCACAGCTATGCGGATTGTCCATCATATCTCCTTGCAAATCATAAACTGATTTATCCCCATATTTGTCCATATACATTATTGGGTTATTTTTACAATATGCAAAAGTATTAGCATCTAAAATGCTTCCGCCTGACTGAAAATAACCGTCGGCATTGATAAAGCGGTGAGTTATTGGGTCATAGTAACGGCTCATCAGGTAGTAAAGACCTGTTTCTGTGTCCTGATAATAACCTCTGTAACGGGACGGATTCAGGTTACCGATATGGTTCGGGTTTGTAATTGCATTGCCGTTATTATCGGTTATTGAAATCACATTGCCCCAAGCGTCATATTCATAGTGTGCTTTGAGTTCGCCTGCACCGTTATAAATTCCGACAATATCGCCACGGGAATTGTGGGTGTAGTAGTATGAATACTCGGTATCGCCGTCAGCCAGGGTGTATCTGACATTATACAAAATTCCGTTTGCATCATATGAATAGTAGAATTTTGCGTCGCCACGAGTTTCATACATAAGCTGTCCGTTAAGATAAGCATATGTGTATTTTACACCGTTCACGGTTTTAGTTGTACGAACACTGTCGCTGTCATAGCCATAGCTTATGCTTGTATCGCCGTTTGTGAGCGTTGCAAGCTGTCTGCCGTTCTTCCATGTCATCGACATTCCGTCACGGTATGTAAGCGGATTGCCGATTTCATCGTAGGTTATGTTCTGACCGTTGTATGAAGTAAGAACATCTCCCCAATTTGAATTGTTATATTCATACGCATTGCTTGTTGTACCGTTTGAATCGGTAACAGTTTCGGATATAAGGTTACCGCCGGCATCGTAAGTATAGTTATAAACTTTACCGTTCAGCTTGTCATCTACACTAACAAGCAGATTCATCATATCGTAACCGTAATGATACTGTAAAACTCCGTCTTTGGTAACATCGGTAATATTACTATGTGCATCATACTTATATTCATACTTTTCACCGTTGATAGTTTCGGATTTCAACTTTTATCGTAGTAATAACCACGATAGCTGAACAGGCAGAATGTAGAAAAGTCAAAATAATATAGACCCACAAAAAATAATGTAATTATTATAATGTTTTTATCATTTTTTCAATAGAGTTTTTTACAAGCTTTTTATCAAGATTTGTTTGAATTAATAAGGAAAGATTTTTAGCAATAAAAATATCATTAGCGTATTTTTTTAAATCTTTTAACGTGATCTTTTCATATTTTTCTTTTCTTTTTATTGGCTCAGATATTACTGATGGATATAATACAAAATCACATAAAACATAATTGCTATTAAGCTCGTTAGAGTTGTCTAAATCAAATAACTGATTTTTTGTAAAAAAGTTGATGGATGTCAAATAATCATTTGTTGAAATTTCTTTTCTAAAATCTACAAGCGATTTAAAGAAATGGTGCAGACTTTCAATAAAGTCAGAATTATTTACACTGAAAGAAATTGACAGTCGGCGAAATCCACAATAGCATGTTAAATTAGTATAGATATCATCTGTAAAATTATAATTTTCTCTTAAAATCATTGACAGCAGACTTCCGCAACCTTCACCAAGTATACTTGAAAGAAGTCTTACAGTTTCATAGTTATAATCTTTATTAATATCAAAAAAGATTGTTATATCACTAATATCTGTATCATTAGAGATTAGTGAATACCTGTTACTGATATTTCTTTTTTCAAAATGCAGTGGATAACAGATAATTGTTTCGGCGAGTTTTCCAGAAGAATTAATTTGGGAAAGAATATTTTGAACTGTCAAAAAATCCTCGTCCGAATAATTACCAGTGATAGCTACACAAGAATTGTTGCTGCAAAAATATTTATCTTTCCAAGAGTTAATATCTTTTAAAGATATTGATTGTACAGATTCAATCGTACCCATAATAGTTTTTTCGTATTTGGTATCTTTAAAGTAGTAACTATCAATCCAATTGTCAAATGTTTGATAATCATTTTCAATTTGCTTGTAAACAACTTCTTTTTCAATTTTAACTATATCATCAGTCCAGTCAAATTTATTTAGGCATTTTGTGATAAGTTTAAATGCTTTAATAAATGAGTCGGGTGTTACGGTGATTGAAAAGCTAACATAATCGTGAAATGTTTTTGCTGCAATTTCTGCTCCCATGCACTGCATTTCATAATACAATTGTTTCTGAGGCAAATTATCCCATTGCCTAAAAAACAAATGTTCAATCAGATGCGTAATTCCGTTATTGATTTGATCTTCATATAATGAACCAACTTTGAAATTAACGCTGATAGTAACACTATGAACATTATCAAGTTTCTGTGATATAAAAGTTATTCCGTTTTTTAATTTAACTAATTTCTTTTCCATATTTTAACCAAAAGCCTTACTGGCACTATCCCAAAGCAATGCAATAGTAGGTACAAGTGCAACATCATCCGCAACTCCAGCACCGGTAACATCATTACCTACTAAATATATAACTGCAACCGCACAAGCTAAACATATACCAAAATTACCCATGCGCTCTTCAAATGGTGTTTCAGTTAAATGTTTTACTCCGTTGCCTTTAGGAACCCTACTATGTTCCTCGCCGTTGGGATGAGCAACATTACGTTCGCGATCGCCGGATTTTTGCCTGTTTTCTGACCTTTTTTTAGAGTCTTTTCTTGTTGTCCAGTTACTATCTCCTTTTGTATTTTTATTATTTTTAGAAGATTCAACATAATACTTGTTAGATTCAACATAATACTTGTTCCCAGAATTTGAACCGTTAGATTTGCAACTATTACAAAAACCCGGTACACCCGGAACTGCTGTTTTTATAACCCAATATTTACCGATATATGTTCCCGCACTCGTATATTGAGGTTCATAACATAAGCCCGTTGGATCTGCAAACATAATCGGATTATTACCACAATATGAATGCATATTAGCATCCAGAATATTACCGCCTGACTGGAAATAACCGTCAGCATTAATAAATCTGTGAGTAACAGGGTCGTAATAACGGCTCATTAGATAGTAGAAACCTGATTCTTTATCGTAGTAATAACCTCTGTAACGGAACGGATTCAAGTTACCGATATGATTTGGATTTGTGATTGCATTTCCGTTATTATCGGTTATAGAAATCACATTACCCCAAGCGTCATATTCATAATGTGCTTTGAGTTCGCCTGCTCCGTTGTAAATTCCGACAATATCGCCTAACTCGCCATGCAGCAGGATTATTTTCATGGTTTTGTCCGAAATACACAGTCGGTGCGATCTCTGTGTTTACAGTTTTATTCAGTGCGTCTGCGCCAAGCTGTATCGCAGCAGAGCCCCATGCCCCAACCTCCTCGGCAAATACGCTTATCGGCGTAAGGCAGAGCATCATGCATAAAGTCAGCAGGATACTAAGTATTCGTTTTTTCATTTTTCGCCACCTCCGTTATATAAATTTAATCAAGAGCAGTTATTGTAATAGTACCTCTGAAGCCACCGAGATAAGTATTGTATGCCGAATTTTCAAACCACAACTGCAATGTAATGTCTTTATTTGACGCATCATACATTCTGTTGAAATTAAAGGAATGTTGATCATTGGTATACGGTATTTTTGCCCCGTCCCTTTTTATTCGTGTAAGCTCCCTGCACAGATCGTCATCATAACCGTCTGTCATCTGAATAGAGTAATTGCCGCTGTTGTTAAATTCGTTTGAACCAACTTCGAGAGAACCGCTTAAGCAGACATTGTAAATATGTCCTTTTTTGAGGGTAATATTATTCCTGTAGGATGAAATCAAGCCGCCCTTGTTTATTTTTTCGTAGACAGAAATATTGACACGACTGTTATTCAGTACTGTCCTCGGAGCGTTTGCCTCTCCGTAAAAATATCCCGAACAGCTGCCGTTCTGACCTGCGTCACCTTTGTCGCCTTTATCTCCTTTGTCACCCTTTTCGCCTTTTTCACCGATGTCTCCTTTGTCTCCTTTTTCACCGTCAACTCCTGTGGCTTTCACTCCCGTATCGGTCGTTCCAATCCACCAGTTGCCGTTTTCACCGATGAACGGGGTATTTCCGTCTTTGCCGTCAGCGCCGTTTTGTCCGTTTGTTCCGTCTTTACCATCGGCACCGTCTTTGCCGTCAACACCGTCTTTGCCGTTTATACCATCCTTACCGTCTGCGCCGTCAAGACCTTTCAAAATTGAAAGATCATAAAGGTTAAGCCATATTTCATCGCCGACATAACGCCACTGTAGGTTATTTTCATTTACACGGAACTCAGGTGTTTTTCCGTTTGCTCCGTCCTTACCGTTCTGTCCGGCATCTCCTTTATCTCCCTTGTCGCCTTTTTCGCCGTCAACACCTGCGGCTTTTACGCCAATGTCGGTCACTCCGAGCCACCAGTTGCCGTTTTCACCGATGAACGGCGTATCACCGTTTTTGCCGTCAATACCATCGACACCGTTCTTTCCGTCGATTCCGTCTTTTCCGTCAAGACCTTTCAAATTTGAAAGATCGTAAAGATTTAACCATATTTCGTCACTGACATAACGCCATTGAAGATTGTTTTCATTTACACGGAACTCCGGTGTTTTTCCGTTTGCTCCGTCTTTACCGTTCTGCCCTGTGGGTCCTTTTATATCGGAAATGGCAACAAGGTTTTGCCAATTTTCTCCTTCATAGCGCCACTGTATATATTCTGTTGTTCTTTGTACCTCTATGCTTTTGCCGTCAAGACCGTCTTTACCGTCAGTACCGTCTTTGCCGTCAGCACCGTCTTTGCCGTCAGCACCGTCTTTGCCGTCAATGCCATCTTTGCCGTCAGCACCGTCTTTTCCGTCAAGACCGTTTATTCCGTCAGCACCGTCTTTGCCGTCAGCACCGTTTTTGCCATCAAGACCGTTTTTTCCGTCAATGCCATCTTTGCCGTTAAGACCGTTCTTTCCGTCAGTACCATCTTTGCCGTTAAGACCGTCTTTTCCGTTAGTACCGTCTTTACCGTCAGTGCCGTCTTTGCCGTCAAGACCGTTTATTCCGTTAGTACCGTCTTTGCCGTCAAGACCGTTTTTACCGTCAATACCGTCTTTACCGTTAAGACCGTTCTTTCCGTCAGCACCGTTTATTCCGTCAGCACCGTTTATTCCGTCAGTACCGTCTTTGCCGTTAAGACCGTCTTTGCCGTCAGTGCCGTTTATTCCGTCCTTGCCGTTTTCACCGACAGCACCTCTGAGCGTGTTAATAGCTACAAGATCGTGCCATTCCTCTTCGGCGGCATCTCTCCATTGGATTGCTGTGCCGTTATTTCGCACCTCCGGCAACAGGGTTTTGCTATTTTCCGCCTTGCTGCATACGGCAGCAAATGCAATGCAAAGTACGATGCAAAGCACAAGGCAGAGTGCGGTAGTAATACCATAGATTCGTTTTTTCATTTATCATTGCCTCCTTTCAAATATTGTGAACGGTATTTATCAGTAAACAGGGCAACACCCTGTTTTAAGACCTCCATTTGGGTTTTTAAATAATATTCATCCTCAAACATAGCATAATGAACACAGGCACGGACAAATATAAAAATCAGCGGTGTAATCACCGTGTACGGAATGCCGATTTTCGGCTCAAGCCGCTTTGCATACTCGGTATAGCGCTCATTCACCCCCTCAAAAAATTTCTTGCCGTGCTCAATATATTTCGGATGGGTATATACCTGATACATCAGCCGATATTTCTTGCCGTGCTTCTTTGCGGTCCAATACGGAACCTCTTTCACAAATCGAACAACATCCTTCGGGTCAGTGGGAGCTTTTTCCATAAAATCATCCTCGACCTTTTCCATACAGTATGCAGTTGATTCAATAATCAGTTCATCCACACTGTTGAAATAGGAATACAGATTTCCCGTTGTACAGCCACACGCTGCCGCCAAAGCCTTGATGCCCGTACCGGTTAATCCGTTTTCAGCATAGCATTCAAAGCATTTTTCCATTATTTCCCTCTTACGCTCGTTGTGCTGTTCCTCTGTTGTTCTCATAAAGTTCGCTTCCTTTTATTAACTAATCAATCAATTAATTATAGTATAGCACAGAGCTACAGCAATTTCAACAATTAACTAAGAAAAAATCGCAAAATATTAAATTTTTATCACATCTGTCGGAAACTTTACTGCTATAGCAGTACCCTTTTCCGAACTTTCTTCCACACGAACTTTACCATTGTGCAGTGCAACGATTTCCCACACCAAAGAAAGTCCCAATCCAACTCCGCCGTATTCTCTGCTTCGGGATTTATCCACACGAAAGAAAGGCTGAAAAATACTTTCTCTGTATTGTTCGGGGATGCCGTAGCCGGTATCCGCAACCGTAATAACAAGCTGATTGTCTTTGTGCGTTACGGTAATATTCACTGTACCGTCAAAACGGTTGTAGCGTATAGCGTTTTCGGTCAGATTATATAACAAACGGTAAATCAGCGTGTCACTGCCTGTCATAACAGCGTCTCCCGTGCTTTCAAGTGTAACATTGTTTTTCTCTGCAAGGGGCGCAAGGTCAGTGAAAATCTCTTCTACCATAGGACCTATCTCTATGCGATCGGAACACGATACTGTCCGCAGCTCGCTCATTTCCAACAGGGTTTTTGTCATTTGCGTCATTCGTTCGGTCTGCTCACGCAACAATCGGAGAAACTCCGCCGTTTCCGGCAATACCTCGGGATGCTCTGCCGAAAAAAGTTCAAGCTGTGCCTGCATAAGCGAAAGCGGCGTGCGCAACTCATGTGCGGCGTTTCCCGTGAACTGTCGTTGAGCGGTAAATCCCTCATCAAGACGGTCAAGCATCCGATTGAACGACTTGACAAACTGTCTCAGTTCAGGCGGAACTTCTTCGGTTATCTTCATATCCGTCAAATTGTTAGGTTGAACCTTTTCAACCCGAGCGGTAAAAGTACGCAGAGGCTTCAGTGCATGCCCGCTTAAAAAATACGCAAGCACACCGCCTAACAATGTTGCCGCCGCCGTAATATACCAATTGGTAGCGATAAAGGATTCCTGTGCTCCGTTAATTACAATAGTCAATTCACGATCAAGCTTTTCGTGTTCGGGATCGAAAAAGTCAGGTTCTCCTTTGTCCGTATCACCGTAACCTGTAACATAAGAGCCTATGGAATCCATATAATGGCTGCCGGAATAACCGATAAGAACATTCATAAAAATACAGGTGGCTCCGATAAGAAGTGCAGTCATCAGAGTTATGCGCCATTGCAAGGATAGCTTTTTCATACTTTTTCTTCCTCCATAACATATCCTTCACCAATGCGATTGCGAATCGGGTCATAGCCGAGTACCGCACGCAGTTTCTTTCGTAATGCAGAAATATGTACTCTTATTGAATTGCTGAAATTGTCAACACTGTTATCCCAAACATGGTCGAGCAGTTCTTCCTGACTGACGGGGCGACCTTGATTAAGAAGTAAATATTCAAGTATTCCGATTTCTTTTCGGGTAAGTGACAGTTCCTGACCGTCAGCAACGGCAACACGGGCTTTGGTGTCAAAAGCAACCTTTCCACAGTTCAAAACAACATTGTTTTGTGTAAACCGCCGGCGAGTCAGACTGCGTATTCTTGCCTCAAGCTCCTCCAAATGAAAAGGCTTTGTCAGGTAATCGTTTGCTCCGGCATCCAGCCCCTCCACCTTGTCGGCAACCTCACAGCGTGCCGAAAGAATTAACACTCCGGTATCTTTGTCGGTTTGTCGCAGAGTTTGCAGTACCGTCATCCCGTCTGCACCGGGTAAATTCAGATCAAGTAAAACAAGATCGTACTTTTCCATTCCGAGCAACTCATTTGCTTTGTTTCCGTCATAGCAAAAATCAACGCTGTATGCCAATCTTTTAAGGCTGCGAACAATTGTCTCGCACAGTGCACGCTCGTCTTCAATTACTAAAATACGCATAGAAACTCTCCTTGTTATGTTTTCATATTTCTTTGATAATTTAATTATATCGCTCAGACATAAAGTTTTTGTTAAGTTTTCGTTCTTAACAGGGATTTTACATCCTCTGTGCTACAATGAGAGCACAAAAGAAAGGAGTGACCGAATTGACTCGAAAGAAAAAAGCCGTATTTCAGATCGTACTGATTATCTGCGGAATTACGATGCTGTGTTACGGAGCTTTGCGTGGAGAGGCAGAAACCGTGTTAAGCAAGGCAATCCGGCTGTGTTTGGAGTGTGTGGGAATTGGATAACAAAGAACCGAAGAAAAAAAGAGGCGGTGTATCGCAGTTTCTCTCACGCTTTCGATGGCTTATTCAAGCAGGAGCAACTTTGCTGAGTAATATTCATTTGCCGAATTTATTTAAGGGCGGAATTTATCAAGGCAAAGGAAAGGCTGTTTGTGTGCCCGGACTGAATTGCTATTCCTGCCCGGCGGCATCGGGAGCCTGCCCAATCGGCTCGTTTCAGGCAGTGGTGGGTTCGTCAAAATTCAGTTTTTCATATTATATCACAGGATTCCTCATATTGATAGGGGTTCTGCTCGGGCGGTTTATCTGCGGTTTTTTGTGTCCGTTCGGATGGCTTCAGGAACTGTTACATAAGGTGCCGACAAAAAAGCTTCCCACTAAAAAGCTGAAACCGCTGACATACATAAAATATGCAGTTTTGCTTTTTGCTGTATGTTTACTGCCGATGCTCATTACAAACGATGCGGATATGGGAGATCCTTTTTTCTGTAAGTATCTTTGTCCTCAAGGGGTACTCGAGGGGGCAATCCCTCTTTCCGCCGTCGATTCGGGAATCCGTGCCGCACTTGGTACGCTCTTTTCGTGGAAGCTGGGCATATTGATCGCAGTAATCGTACTGAGTGTGCTTTTCTACAGACCGTTCTGTAAGTGGCTGTGTCCTCTCGGTGCATTTTATGCATTGCTTAACAAGGTGTCACTTTTCGGAATGAAAGTAGACAAACACAAGTGCATTTCCTGCGGAAAATGTGCCAAAGCATGCAAGATGGATGTAGATGTAACCAAAACTCCCAACCATACCGAATGCATACGCTGCGGTAAGTGTATCCGTGCCTGTCCTGTCGAGGCGGTCAGCTTTTGCTACGGCTTTGGCAAAGGAAAAGAAAATGATTGTCCCGCTAAAAAAGCGGAAACAGCAAAACAAAAAATTGAAACAGAAATTAAAACAGAAATTAAAACAGGAATTGAAACAGAAAAGGAGTAAACACTATGAAAACGACTAAAATTTTAAGCTTACTGACTGCCCTGATGATGTTGTTAAGCTTTGCCGCCTGTGGCACAGCCAAAGGCAATACGACGAATACTACTGCAAATAAGAAAAGCGAAACGGCTATGCTGACAGCTGTGAATCCGAAAACAAAAGACGAGGCCGCCGACCTGCATCAAAAACTGATGGCACAGGAAAATGCTATTCTTTCCGAAAACAGCAAGCTTTGGGAAAAGGTATTTGCTTCAGCCGATAAAGGTATGGCGATGAATGAGGACGGCAAAAACTACGGCGATTTTCTTCTGAAAACAATTGACGGTATCAAGGATCAGTTCAGTGCTGATGAGTTGAAACTACTTAATAAAGGCGCCGAAGAGATTAAGGAAATTGAAGGAAAGCTGACAGTTTTGGAACAAAAATTTCCCGGATGCGGAGAAAAACCGTCTGATGGAGATATGAGCGTTCCGGCTGAAAACGGTAAGCCCATCGAAAAGGATAATCTGAATAAATTCCCGACATTTGACGGCAAGGATCTTGACGGAAATGAAGTTAAGAGCAGTACGCTTTTTGCAAAAAATACCGTTACTGTAGTAAACTTCTGGTTTACCACCTGCAACCCCTGCGTGGAAGAACTTGCCGACCTGGAAGCTCTGAATAAACAGCTTGCAAAAAAAGGCGGAGCAGTAGTCGGAATCAATTCATTTACACTTGACGGTGACAAAACGGCTATCTCTGACGCAAAGAATATTCTGGCAAAAAAGGGTGTGACCTACAAAAACATTTGGTTTGATTCAAAAAGTAAAGCCGGAGAATTCACATCCGGATTGTACTCCTACCCCACAACTTATGTTGTCGATAAAAACGGTAATATTGTAGGAGAGCCGATTGTCGGTGCAATAACCTCCGAAAAGCAGTCTGAAAAGCTGCAAAAGTTGATTGATCAGGCAATTGCAAACAGCAAGAACTGATGTGTGCCTGTCCCGACAAAGTATCAATAATGCATATTTTCAGGTTCTGTAAATTTTACATATAGATTCCAACAAATATGCCAATAATTAAGCCCATATAATTTTTCGTACAACAAAACCTCCTGCAACGGATTTTACTCTGTGCAGGAGGTTTATTCTTATTTCGATATTTTATATTTCATCATTATATCTCTATAAAAATTTTTACATAGCTGTAAAGCTGTTTGTCATCACAATAAATTTTGTATTCTGTTCAAGCAGAACAAACAACAGATTGAGGAACTCAGACAGAAATACATTAATAATCCCCCCGAAGGTATGTCTAAAAAAGATATTAAAAATGTGTCCGACGATGATCTTCTTGATATGGATTATTTCTTAAATGAAGATGAAGATGATATTTTCTTTTGTGATGATTCAGAAGGTTTCTTTATTTTTTAACCTCCTGTATTTTTCTTGCGCCAGCTTTTCGCAGGCTTTTATTTTTTATTCTCTTTTCGAGCAATTTCCTATAAAAATTTAAAGCCCGTATTGAGAAATACGAGCGCTTAATCTGACGCCATTTTGTACGCCTTTTTCGTTGCACTACGCTCCGCTTCAAAGACATACAAAAACATCAATTACCTATTTTCTAAAAAAACTTACACACTTTTATTGACAAAGCCTCTTATTTTGATGACTTTGTGCTTTTTACAAAACCTTTTCAGTCATACAAGTTTTTTATTGCCTTATTTTACAGAATTGCACAGTTTCAAAATTTTAATACATCCGAATTATCTCTCACCCATTTTACAAGGTAAAAAACAAATCTAAATAAATATGCACCAAGCAACAAACTGCTGAAAATTATATTAAATTTGTGACCATGGCTTGCATACACAATACTGACAGATTCAGGATCTATTATATACTGTACATCCAAGCACATCTCCGAAACAGCAAAATAGATATTTATAGCATACTTTGTCAGCAACAAAAGCAACTGAACAAGGTAATATCTTATCTTCTGTTTTCTGCTTACAAAATCATAACTTTCAACCGCAACACTTTTCACATGAGCATTTTCGGTAATCTGAATATCTTTTACTACTTCTTCAGCGTCAAAAAAATTGTATCTTGAATAGTTTCCTACAGAAAAACTTATTTTGGGATTTGACCTTATATCAATTTCAATTTTCTTAATAAAAAAGTTTGTTTTATTATTCCAACTGAGTATATGATTTAGAATGCCTCTGTTTTTATACCCTTGAAACAATGTAGGTCTAAAACTGAACGACATGGATTTTAAAGTGCTTTCAAGATTATAATCTTTCATTTTAGTTCCGATTACAACCATTGTATGCTTACCCTGCGGCAGTTCAATATTAAAGCTCGGATTATCTTTACTAAGGCAATACGACTTATTATTTATATAAATATGTAAATACCAACGAAGATTTTCGCCAGTTACTTCTAAATTCACCATATTCTAATAACACCGTTCAAATTTTTATCAGAGACTATATCTAATACTGTTGCTATAAATGAACCAAAAGAAAACAATCCGGTAATAAGCATAATGGCTTTATCTGCATTTTTCCTAAGCTTCTTAGCACAATTAGATATGCGAGTAAAGAAACTATTAACAGCCTTACTCTTTAACCAATTTATTGTAATGCCAGTAGCACGCCATATTATGGTTCTTATAAGTGTGAAGAATCTACTAAACATTCCTTTGCATTTAGGTATTGCACTTTTCAGCAAAAAATCCAATGATTTTTTAATTTCCATTCTGCGAAATATTCTTTTTATCGAAAAGCCTACAGCATCGTAAGCAATACTTGCTCCCGGACACACGAATGTTATAATTAAATCTATTCCCCATGACACGAAATCAGATGATATGCAAAAATGTTTTTTCTTTGATTTAAACCCGTCAGAATCAACTGCATTAATGCTATTATTATCACAATACGAAAAAGCGTTGGAACCAATCACCGAATCATTAATAAACATGTAAGATATCTCATCCGCATTCAAAAATCTGCCTGCAAATGGATCGTAGTAGCGACTTTGGAGATAATAGAGTGAAGTTTCGGTATCATAAACATAGCCACGGTAGCGAATCGGATTTATTTCTCGAATTGTCGGCTCGCCTTTGGTATCTTTTATGTTACCCCAAGCGTCATAAACATAGCTTGCTACTTCTGTGCCTGCGAGGTCAATAATTCTGATTACATCACCCTGCAAGTTTTTTACATAAAAGTACATTGTACCGTTATATGAGAATGAGGTTGCACTTCCGTCACTGTCATAGTAGAACAACAGAGTATCATTACCCTTTACAAGGGCAATAAGGTTTTTGTTGCTGTCATAGTAATAGTTGGTCTTAACTCCGTCAACAGACTTCTGTGTTCTCATACCGTTTGAGTCATAGCTCATTTGAACGGCTTTATCGGAAGTGTTTATATTCTTAAGGATTCTTCCGTTCTCCCATTCAAAGCTCATTCCGTCACGGTATGAAAGCGGATTGCCGTTTGCATCGTATGAAATATTACTGCCGTTAACCTTTGTCAGCTTATCCTTCCAGCTTGTATCGGTGTACTCATAAGTATTGCCGTTCTGCGTTCCTGTCGGATAACCGTAGGTCGGATCAAGAACCTGTTCATATTTATTTTGCAGGTTTCCTGCTCCGTCATAAGAATAGTTAATGTAAAATTTATTTACATAGTCGTATTCTTCTTTAAGCTCGTTAAGGCTGTCATAAACATACTTGTTTGTAAGCTTACCGTTTTGCTTAATCTCGGTAATATTACCGTTGTTATCATAAGAATAATCATATGACAAAACGCTGTCACCGCCATATGACTGGCTGAACTTGCTGATAAGATTAGTTGTTGAATTTTCAGCCTTACCGTTTGCGTACTCATAGTCTGTATTAAATACAAGAGTACCGTCACTGCGGACAGTTCTGACCTGTGTAGTTCTGCCAAAATCATCGGTTGTAGTTTTGGCGGTAATACCATCATTGCTTACATACGATTTTCCGTTTTCGGATAGTAAAAAGAGTGTTCATTATCGGAAAATTCATATTTTCCCCATTCTGAATAATCATATTCCTTTAAGGAGCACCCTGTGCATACCAATATTATAACGGTCAGAACCAATGTAAATATTTTTTCACTTTATGTTTTCTGCTCATCTTAAATCCATCATGTCAAGCTGCGCACTGCTATATAGCGCAGATATGAGTTGCTTCAAATCAAACTTCACAGACAATTACCCGAAATCATCAATTCCCCAGTCGATCGCGCCGCTGTCATATTTATCGGAAAACTCCTCGGCGGTATATTCGTTCATTTCATACGAAAGCACAATATCGTCATAATTATCGTAGGCGAAAGCGTATAAATTTTCTGGTACGGTGTAGCTGTCAATGTTAAAGACGTAATACAAATCGTCCTTTTTAATAAATATTTGTTTAGAAGCATAGCCCACCTCGTCAAAATCGCCCGACAAAATCGGCTTCACATCCCCAACTTGCCCTGTATTAAGGCGCAGTCCAAGATTGTCTTCAAGCCAAGAATCCTTTGCTTTATCTTCCTCATCATATTTGGTCAGCACTACCTTGCCGGAAAAGAGATATGTTGCGCCCTCATTATAGTAATTTACCTCCATATCATATTCATCAACCCTGACGGTTGACAAATATCCCAACACATCGTCAATATTGCATCCCGACAAAATAATAGCAATAGTAGCTAACAAAAATATCAGCTTCGGTACGGTAAATTTCATCTTAGCCTCCTTTTGCATCAATGTCGACATCTGAACGTGCCTGAAAATTTATACTGTATACGCCATGAGTAGGGAACTATCAATCCGAGCGATTGAGGATAATATCCTAAAATGTTATTTATACACATGGTCAATAAATTCTTTTTACTTTTAGTCCAATGTTCAAAATCGTAGTCATCAGTAAAAGTTACTGTCACACTATAAGCAATGTCATGCCTTTTGTTAACATTACCGTATATTACATAGCAGATATTTACTTTACATTGACCTATCGATAAATATAAGTCTCGTTCACCCGTATAATAAGGATCAAAAGTTCCATTATAAATCATATATAATCGATTTTGGTGATACATTCTTTCTAATGCCGGATATAAATTTATGATGTGATATTTCTTCTTAAAATTATAATATGCCATCGAACCCAAAATTTTATCGGCATACATACTATTATCCGAAAAATCGTAACACTTGTAGCGTTGCCTATTAAGTATTGAATGAAAATAGAATTGTAATGGCATTGACTTCTTCACTGCGTACAAGCCTAACATCCATAACCAAGCTGTTTTACCATTTGTATCCGTATTACTAATTGCATTATTATCACAATATGTATACAAATTTGCCATCAAGGACGGGAACATAATGTAATGTGTATCGTCCGCATTCAAAAATCTGCCTGTGAATGGATCGTAGTAGCGGCTTTGGAGATAATAGAGTGAAGTTTCGGTATCATAAACATAGCCACGGTAGCGAATCGGATTTATTTCTCGAATTGTCGGCTCGCCTTTGGTATCTTTTATGTTACCCCAAGCGTCATAAACATAGCTTGCTACTTCTGTGCCTGCGAGGTCAATAATTCTGATTACATCACCCTGCAAGTTTTTTACATAAAAGTACATTGTACCGTTATATGAGAATGAGGTTGCACTTCCGTCACTGTCATAGTAGAACAACAGAGTATCATTACCCTTTACAAGGGCAATAAGGTTTTTGTTGCTGTCATAGTAATAGTTGGTCTTAACTCCGTCAACAGACTTCTGTGTTCTCATACCGTTTGAGTCATAGCTCATTTGAACGGCTTTATCGGAAGTGTTTATATTCTTAAGGATTCTTCCGTTCTCCCATTCAAAGCTCATTCCGTCACGGTATGAAAGCGGATTGCCGTTTGCATCGTATGAAATATTACTGCCGTTAACCTTTGTCAGCTTATCCTTCCAGCTTGTATCGGTGTACTCATAAGTATTGCCGTTCTGCGTTCCTGTCGGATAACCGTAGGTCGGATCAAGAACCTGTTCATATTTATTTTGCAGGTTTCCTGCTCCGTCATAAGAATAGTTAATGTAAAATTTATTTACATAGTCGTATTCTTCTTTAAGCTCGTTAAGGCTGTCATAAACATACTTGTTTGTAAGCTTACCGTTTTGCTTAATCTCGGTAATATTACCGTTGTTATCATAAGAATAATCATATGACAAAACGCTGTCACCGCCATATGACTGGCTGAACTTGCTGATAAGGTTAGTAGTTGAATTTTCAGCCTTGCCGTTTGCGTACTCATAGTCTGTATTAAATACGAGCTTGCCGTCACTGCGGACCGTTCTGACCTGTGTAATTCTGCCGAAATCATCTGTTGAGGTTTCGTTAGTTACACCGTCATTGCTTACAAATGACTTACCGTCTTTATCTGTGCCTGTTGTAATAGTCTTTGTCTGACCGTTTACAGATGTCTTTTCAACTGTATTACCGTTAGAATCAGTAATGATGTAGTGAGTAAGACTGCCGTCTGATGATGTACGATATTCGCTTTCAAGCGAACCGTCAAATGTGTAGTAGTAATATGAGGTTTCACCGCTTGAATAATCAACTGCTTTTGTAACAAGACCTTGCTTGTTGTAAATCATCTCGGCAATTTTGCCTGTTTCGCCTGTGATTACAGAAATATTGCCGTAATCATCATAAGTGTATTCAAAATAATCACCGTTTGCGTAGGTTGTTTTTGCGAGATTGCCGTTACGGTCATAGGTATTACTTGTATTGCAACATTGCCTATTTTTGTTGAAACAAGGTTATAGAATACATAAATAGTATCTTAATTATTCGACTTCGATATAAAATTCATTCTCTCTGATATCCCACAATGCATCATCGTTTTTAGTTAATCGCAAAGAAGATAAACCTAACAAATCATCATATTCAGAACAAGTATATACCTTACTGAACCCTATGTAATATTCCTCGTTATCATTTGTCAGTATTTTGTATCCCACATCAATTGACTCTACCTTATTCCCATAGTAATATTCACCACTACCCATCGGACCGGTAGCCAGTTCATATTCCTTTATTCCACTATGTAACCTCACAACAAATTTCTTTAATTTTTCATCAATATTTTCAATTGCAGTCAAAGCTTTTTTTGAAAACATTAATGATAATGATTCATTTTTGGAACAATTAATATATTCTGAAATTTCAGCCATTGTATTATCAGCAATATTTTGATCATTACTGTACAATTTGTGTATCTCACTGCAAGATGACAGAAAAAAAGCCATAGCAAATAAGCTTAACAATATTTTTAAAAATCTTTTCACTTGCAATACTCCTTTTTTAAAATTCAAAGACTCCAGTCACTGACGAACAATTGTAGAAAACATCGTAGTTAAATGAGTAGTCAAAACCGTTGTGTGTAATTTTCGATACAGAGCCTAAACCACTGTATGTATATAAATTCTCAGATTCACCGTTTTTAACAGATGTAAGGTTGCCTGATGAATCATATGTGTAGCTTGTCACATTATCCTCAGCGTCAGTAATCGAAGTTACATTACCGTTGACATCGTAGGCATACTTTGTTGTACTTCCCTGAGAATTTGTTTTAGATATTAAATAATTTCCTGTGCCGTCATATTCAGAACTTGTCTGCATAAACGGTTTTGTTTTGTCAACAGATTCGGACAATACTTCATAATCAACATAATTGTCAACCTCTGTATCATTGTCTGAATCATTACCTGCACTGACCAAAGAATCATCTTTTGAATCTTCTGATTGTTTAGTCACATACCCCGTTGCTAAAATATTCAGTTCAGCGTTGGTAACCGTCATTTCATTTTCATTATAACCATAAACAAACGCAAATGCAATATAATTTACAATTTCATTTGTTTTTTCAGGAGTTACAGATAGTGATACCTGCTGATAAGCATCTGTGTCAGCACTAAAGTTCTGATAATGAAATTCGGGTGTACTGCTGTTATTGTAATAAATATTAAGTGCAATACCGAATGTTCTGTTTTCGTTTGAAAGCGGAACTGAATTTGACTTTGCTGTACCGTTAATTTTAAACGATACTCCCGCTCTGCCTACTTTGATATTCTGATAGATATACTTGTTACCCAATGAGTTATCATCAGTGGTATCGGAATTATCATTATCGTCAGAATTATCTGTATCAGAATCACTTGGATTTGTAACTTCTTCCGTTGTTTCATTTTCTTCAACTTCATAAGTTTTCTTTACAGTTCTTGTTACAAATCCCTGTTCAGACTTGATTGCGTTGCCGTAATCATCATATGTAGTGATACTGTCATTAGGTTCAGTTTCTGTAACGGTTTTCGTGTATGTTGACGGCTGTGTTTCATCTGTCGAGTCATCGCTTGATGAATCGGCATTTTCATCATCAAATGCACCTGCTGTACCGCCTATTGTTACAGTTCCTTTGTTGGCTGAAATGCTCTTGTTTTCTTCTGTGAGCCAGTTGTCATTTGAGCTGAAATCGCTGTTTTGAAGAGCGTTGAAGTTGTTGGCACAATTACCCTCTTCAAACTGGATACAGTCAAACCATGCTGTACCCGATGCATATCTTATCAATCCATAAACACGGATTGACACTGTTGTACTCGGCACATTTGCTGTTACGCTGATTCTCTGCCAATCAAGTGTGCCTGTAAGTCCGATACTGTTTATTTCTTTTACAGTCTTGCCTGATGAATCAAGACACTTAACTTTGAGAATTGCTCCGACTGAACCGCCACTATAAATTTGCTTTACATTCTTTGTCTTTACATATGCGGAGAAAGTTACATCTTTGCCGTTGAAAGTTGTTTCTTTGAACTGATGAGCAAAGCCTGTAAAGAATGCGGAGTTATTCTCACTTGTCGGATTTTCAACCTTGAGTGAAGTTGTTCCGAGATACTGATAGTAACCGTCCTCTTCTGTTGCGGCAGAATTATCGACTGTTACTTTACCGCCTTTACTTGCGGTACTGCCCTTTGTGCCGTTTGAAACGGAATTTCACATTCTGCGACAACGCCTTGTTTTAAATAATTATCTTTACAAAAATTCTTCACATAATGCATAAATAATCATACCAAACCGTTAAGCCATGCTTGATATAATTCTTCTACTTCAGGATAATTTTTAATATCCTCTTGCATCATCTGTTGACTATGAATATTTTCAAATTTATAAACATTTTCTCCACAACTGGGATAAAAAATGTTTTGTTTCTTATTGCCGATTGTAACTTCCAAAATTTCGGAATTTGTACAATCAATGCCTACATATGTAATGTTTGAAACAATGCCTTCTTGTCCATCTGAAAAAACAATTTTTTCTCCATAAGGCCAATCAAGATACCAACCTTTATCATACGGAAGTGAGGTAATAACTTTCGGTCCTCCATTAAATGCACCTACCGCAATTCTTTTGACGGTATCAGGAATTTTCAATTCAAAAGAACCACCGCTATAAAAAGCGTGAACATCTATTTCCTCAAGTTCCTGTGGCAGAACAATTTCTGCATCACAATTCAAGTGGCAGAAAGCAAACAAACCTGCACTTAAAACTTTCAAATGTTTCGGCATTACAACTCTATTCAAACCGGTGCAATCTCTAAATGCAGATACACCAATTTCTTTAATTGAATCAGGCAAATCCAACTTGCTTATTTCTTTGCAATAGGCAAAAGCAGCGTTACCGATAGATTGAATTGCAGAAGAAAAGTAAACATCTATAATTTCAGGATGATTAAAAAAACAATAATCACCAACAACGGTGACATTCTTATTATTGATTTTTACAGGAATTTCTACCAAATCAATTTCATTTGATAAATATTGTTTCAACACTACATAGTTGTCATATTCCTCTACAATAAATTTTTGAATTTGATTTTTGCTGTTATTTACATTAATTTGATATTCTTTCACACTTGCCTCCTATTCAAATCAGCTAATAAATTGAGCTATATAAAATTATAGCAATGTATCATTTTGGATTGAAAATACTCTCTGATAATGCTCAAGTGCCTTTTTATACTCTCCTAATTCGCCATATGCACCACCTACATTATTATATGATGCTGCAATATCAAGGCGGTTTTCACGCAACGCTTTTTTAGTTTTTAATATAAAGATATACTATTGATTGTTATATTGCTGATACAGTTTTAAATATTTTTCTGAATTTTCTTCATCTCCTAAATTTACATAAGCCTTTGAAATACGACTATATAGCCTTGCAATCTGTGCATTATTTTTAGGTACTGTCTGCTCAAAAATTGAAGCTGCCTTAAGCATATAAGGCAATGCCTTGTCATAGTTTCTTAGGCACATATAAGTGGCACTTATATTATTATATAATAATGCGATTTCTGGATGATTTTTTGATAACTTTTTTTCTTGGATTGTCAAAGCTTTATTAAAATATTCCAATTGTTTTCTATAACATTTTAATTCACCATATATAACACCGATATGATGGAATGGTGCTGCACATTCTGTATGATTTTTAAGCAATTCATTATTCCATATCACAAGTGCCCTTTTTTTATATTCGAATACTTTATCATGCTTACCTAATTTACCGTATGCAGAACCTACATTATTTAAGGATTCCGCAATGTCTGGATGGTTTTTAGGCAAAACTTTTTCTCGTATCGTCAAGGCTTTTAAAAGATATTTAAGTGCTTCTTTTGGGTCACCCAATTCACAGTATGCATAGCCTATATTATTTAATGATGTTGCAATATCTGGATGATTTTCTGGCAATACCTTTTCTCGTATTGCTAAAGCTTTCAAACAATATTTACATTCTATTTCATAGCCTTTATCGCCGCCTAATTTGCCATATGCACAACCCACATTATTTAGTGATGATGCAATATCCGGATGATTTTCCGGCAATGTCTCTTCACGTATTACCAGAGTCTTTAACATATAAAACAATGCATCTACATAGTATGCTAAGTTAAATAATACATATGATACACTACTAAGATAATTTGCAGTTTTTTCATCTTCACTTTTCATTAATAAATTCGCACTCTTTATGAATAAATCTTTGTACGGCTCTACCGCTTTTAAGTCGTTTTCACAATTATCTGCTAACTCTTGCATTGAATCACAAAATTTTTGACACTTGTTTTCTGTTATTTTCGGCTGAAGTTCATTTGCCACAACCTCTGCAACAAGGGGATGAAGTGCTATTCTCGACACTCCGTTGTCTATTCTTTTCATCCAACCGCTTTTTACAAGATTAGTGATTGTGCTATCCTCGCCCCAACCATCACTTGATTCAGAATCAGGGTGGTTTTCCAGGTCGATAAAGGTTTCAAATTCTGCAACGGGCATACCGGATAACGGCAAAAGACAGGCATTTACCATTATATACCTTTCCTTATCTGTAAGAGATGAAAGATTGAACAACGCTTTAATGTGTTCAAAAATAACAGCACTCTTTTCGTTTTCATCTTTGTTATTATACACTGCAACATTAATTCCACTGTTCATTCCGCTTTTCTGTAAAATTTCTATGTAATCGGCAAGAGTTTTCTTTCCGTACTCCTCTATTTTTGCGGTTTGATGTGCGACAAGGTCAACCGTTAAAGTGTGTCTGTACGCTGTTTCTATAAGTTCATCTACCTGCGCAATTCGTTCCTTTTTGTCCTTATCTTTGGGATTTATGGCAAAAAACATGCGTCTTAACTCTTCTTTTGAGAGTTCTTCTATATCAATTTTTGTTTTATCGTCATTCGGTGATGTTCTTGTCGTAAAAAGGATATGAATATGCAGCTTTTTAAGGTCTTTCATCACTTCTACATTTCTCTTGTATTCATCTGAATCAGGTTCAACATTGTAGTTATCAATAATCAGCAAAGTTCTCTCATTATTTATCATCGCCTTTGACAAAAGTCCCAGTTTTATTTCGTATCTTATATCTATATCTTTTTCAAAATATTTCCTATTCTTATTATCATAAGAAGACTTCAACCCGGCTATTACGGATTTTAAGTCAGTTGAATACAAAGACAGCTGTATAGTTGTATAATAATCCCTGTATTTTTCCGCATACTCTCTTGCAGTTTCTGACTTACCGATACCGCCGATACCATAAAGATATGCAATATGATAATTTTCTAAATGCTGTCGGATTTCTGACAATTTGTCTTTTCTGCTGATATAATAGCTGTTTGATGTTGTAACAGTAATGTTATTATCAATCAAATATCCATCTTGTTCCTCAGTTGAAATCTCAAGTGCCTGATCCAATGCTTTTATAAGTTCGTCTGTATTTGAATATCTCTCAGATTTCATTCTTACAACTGTGTGTTGGAATATTTCCTGTATCTTTTCACGCAGCTGTGGGGATGAATTTTTTAAAAGCTTTGTTTTTCCTAAATTAAATTTTTTGCCAAGTATAATGTCTGAACTTTTAGCATCTCTTTCCATTACCTTTTCAAAAAGAATATGACCGATAGCATAAATATCCGCACGCTCATCAACCTCTTGCAAATACTTGCCGGTAAACTCGTCAATTTCTGCTTTTGAAATTTCAGGTGCAGAGATTTTATTTGTACTTGCTATGTAGTTACCGTTTTCAAGGTCAGACTTTAATTTTACCGTATCAAAATCGAAAAGATTTATAATTTGATTTGTTTCTTTTAAAACATAAATATTGTCAGGCTTAATATCAAGATGTAAATATCCTTTTTTGTGATAAAAACCGATGACTGTTGCAACAGATTTGCATACTTCAAGCACATCAGTGATATTTTCAGGAACTACCTTGTCATATGATGAGCCAACAACCTTATTCATCATGACATAGAGTGTTGAATATGCTTCAACCATTGTTTCCGCATCACTGGTATAGTTGCCTGTTTCATCACTATTATGAAATTCAAGTTGAAGTTTATATGCTTCACATAATTTATGCTTGTAAAATTTAAAATGTTCGCAAAAACTGTTTGGCACTATTAGATTATTTTCTTTATCTCTGAAAATTCCAAGATTGATTGGATAAAGCTCTTTTATAAGTACAATACGCTTATTTGTACAATTTTCTGCAAGATATACAACACAGCTTGCACCTCTGCCTTTTGTGTCAAGAATTTTATATTCGGTACCGTTTAAAGTTATTGTTGTATTATTAGGCAAAATCTGTCTTTCCGTGGGTAAAACATACATAATAAATCCCCCTTTGATAAAATTATATTATACATTCACTAATATTTCAATTTAAATTTTAATTATTTTGTTAAAATATAGAATAGTAGGCATATCACCCCCTCTCTAAATCAAAATTAAATAGTTTTTAGTTCAAGCCGAACATACTCATAAGTCGATCTACTTTGTCGCCACTTTCAGGAGATTTTATCTTATCATCACTTTCATTAACATCAAGTGTCTCACAGGCGTCTTCCACAAGATTTCCGTTTTCATCATATTTGAATACAGTTATTTGATTACCAGAAAACGAAGAAATTTTGTTTTGCAATTCAATATCAGCGATAAATGCATCATTGTCAGAAATAAACGCCAAATTTTTTTTGTTTCTGTAAGTAACCATAAGTTCAATGTATTGCTGATTAGAAGAGCGAGGCTCAAGTGAATTTCCAATATAATTAATTACTCCTGCAGAATTGAGAGCATTAAGCTGAGCGATTCTTTCCTTTGCAATTGTACTGTCCCCAATGCTTCCATTTTCAGCAAGCTTTGTAAGTTCATTCAGTACGCTTCTGTGTACAGTAATCTGTTTTTGAGCATCGTGTAATGGGCGTGCCTGTTCAATCATCATATTCACAAAATGTGTGTTAAAAACTGCACTATAATCAATAAAGATTTCCCTTTTGTTTGCAAGTTCGGATAAAGTAATTGTATTTTTCATAGTAAAAACTCCTTTTATTAGTTGTTATCGGTGTTGGTATTGTCAAGATTAAACATTTTCAAATAATCCACCTTACCATGTGATTCTGCTCTTCTGTTTTTTGGCTTACTGTTGACTTCATTTAAAAATCCATCGTCAGTAATTTTCATTACCGTTATTGTATTGCCCAAGTATGATTCTAACTCATTTTCCATCAAAATATCGTTGATTAAATCATTATCAAGCGTAATCACAAGAATTTTATTTTGTGATCTGTAATTGATAACAAATTCAAGAAATTGCTGATCCGCCAATTTTAGATTTCTGTTATTGCCTATGTATTTGAAAATCTTTTTCATTTCAAGTGCCTTAAGAATGTAAAGGGTTTCCTTTGACAACTCGTACTTATCATTTTCGGGCGTTCTTGAAATTCTGATTAATTCATTGATTACTGCACTATGCAAAAGCAGATGCTTATGCATTTGTTCAACTTTTAAAGCATTTCGTTTGAGTAAGGGAATAAATCCTGAACTCAATATAGCGCAGGTATCAAAAATGACATCATCATAGTTTTTCAATATTTCCTGCAATTCTAAATTGATATTAGATGTATTCATCATACTATTGCCTCCTTAATTTTTATTGGCAAGCATATTTTGCCTTAAGTATCCTAATTACCTCCTTACAAGACTATTGAACCATATGGAAAGCTTTTCTTTTTCTAAAAACAATGAATTTTCTCAAAAAATAAAATCTCCCGCAAAAAAACGGGAGATTTTTAAATATAGCATAATTGGCATTATTTAATTTTATAAATCTTTATATTCATGTAATTCCTGTAATTTTAAATAATAAAAGTTCAGAATTCTATAGTATGTACTCACCGGGTCAATCGTTAAACTACATAAATAAAAGAACAAATCAAAGCTATTATAGGGATATAAGTAATTAAAATTAAATTTTTTAAGAGCATCATTTGTATTGCAAATAAATTCCTCCGATTTTTGTGCCGGTGAATGTATCTTGTTATCCGATTGTTGAACAAAATAATCTAAGAAATTAGTGATAATTATCAGTTTTCTCATATCATTATAATATTCTAAAGTCTCATTATGGGTATCTCTCTTAATTTCCCACTCATCAATTTCACCCATACATTTATTCTTTTGCTTTTTTCTTAAATTAAGTATTACTAAAATTTGATTTATAAGATAAAAATCTTCCACATGATTCTGTGAAATAATATCATTATCAAAGTCTATTTCTTTTAAATTATTTCTAAATTCCGCTATTCTTTCATCGTTTATCATTATATTATCGGCAAAATATAACTTTTTGTAATATTTTTTATCTTGTTCAAATTCCGATTTAATAGGTATCGTATTGCGATTTTTATGGTATTTTGAATAGTATTTTGAATAGTTTTTTTCAAATAAAAATCTTTTTTCCTCGTCCTCTTCATATGAATTAATAACACCTATTAAGTACTTTTTAATTGATGTATTATTATTTAAAAAATCCTTATAATAAAATAGTAAGAACTTAATAAAGTCATCATCGTTTTTTATATCAGACAATGCGTTAAACATTGTCTGTGTATCATCTCCGGTTTTAATATTATTACACTCGTTAGATTTACTATTGGTTTTTCCAAGATATTTATTATACAAACCAAGAGCGTCACCATAGCTCTTTCCAACCTTTAAACAATAACTAAAACACATTTCATCAGGACGCTTTAAGCAATAGCGCTGATTAAATACTTTGTTAAATAAATTCTCGTAGCAAGGTTCACCTTCAATATATTTTTCATCATGTTTTGATTTCAAACCAAGAGCAAAGCAAATCTTGAATATATCAATGCGATTTACATATTTAGTTGTTCCGGATAACCATGCTTGCTTAACATTTGACATTGTTAGTTTTGAAAAATATTTGTCAAATCTTTTACCACCTAAATTATTTAATTTTAATCTATTTGATTTTATTGCTTCAAGCATTTGATTTACTGTTTCTACTAAACATTCGGCACACTCATCTTTTGAAAAACCGGCTGACTTTTTTGACTTAAAACCACATATAATTAAAGTATCAATTAAATTTTTTGATAAGACATCCGAAAATTTTTTGCTATATTTTCGATATACCGACATAAATTTTTCAATATCACTATCATCTATTTCTTCAATATCAATCCCATCTATACTTTTATAAAAAAAAGAATCAATAATGGATTTTTCTAAATCGTTTTCTGCACGATATGCAAATGTTTCTGTCGCTTCGAATTCTTTTCTTTTTAACATATTAACTACCTCCATGTAAAATATATTTTTCTTATTTTGTGACTCCGTATTTCAAATATCATTATACAATGTAACTATAAAAAATGCAATAATATTAATTATTTTATTAAGTAATATTTTGCATAGTAAATGGATGTGACCAATTTTTTGATAATAATATAAATAAGAGTATGATATAGTGTTTTTGTCAGTAGTAGTTAGACCTTTCCTTACCAGCGTTCTCATTCATTATTTTATTTTTACTCCAAAGCGGATGTTTTAGAAACTTGGCATTCCGCTCGTCAACACTTCAAAATTGTTTCCAATCGTAGAAATATCTTTTATAGTTTTGGTGACTTCTTTTTACTTAGCTATTATGCCAAAATGTACTCAACGGTATAAGTATGTTCTTTATTCCCAGCTTAGAAAGTATTTTGCCAAACGGATAGGATCTCTCATCGCTGATATTTTTTGCTAAATCCTGTGCCATTATCTATCTGAATTGTCTGCATTTTAGAAACTTTACAGTGTTTTCAGGAGTGTATTCTTCAAATCTGTAAAGGAATCTAATCCTTGTTCGCTCATCTCTTGCTGTCCATCGATACAAATGACTTTCGTGTAATTCTTCATAAGCGTTATCATTTCTTATTCAGTTTTAGGGGCAAAAATAACGCCCACATTTCTGTGAGCGTTACTGCTGCAATATTGATTTCAGATACAAAATGCGGCATAGAGAGGAACGATTTTTTTATT
>OGDN01002107.1_pt1 | contig 27649 bp, 20 predicted proteins | sample 1570271 | NCBI WGS metagenome assembly OGDN01 (sample SAMEA4384481, study PRJEB24528) | human gut metagenome | reverse complement strand
GACTGTAAATCTGTTGTCTTCGACTTCGATGGTTCGAATCCATCCTCTCCCACCAAAAACCACTTCATATAAAGTGGTTTTTTTACCCCTAAGGGGTAGGGATAAAATTTAATATGCTGGTGTAGCTCAATTGGTAGAGCAGCTGATTTGTAATCAGCAGGTCGCGGGTTCGAGTCCCATCACCAGCTCCACAAACAGGGATAAGCTTTTGTTTATCCCTAACACATGGGAGAGTTCCCGAGCGGCCAAAGGGGGCAGACTGTAAATCTGTTGTCTTCGACTTCGATGGTTCGAATCCATCCTCTCCCACCACATCAGAGCAAGCTGTATACAGTTTGCTCTGATTTTTTGTATAATATTGTTTTGAACGTTTTTGAACGGAATATTTGATATTTTTCTTTGATTTGGTTTCGCAAATTTGGTGTATTTTTGAATGCAAAATAAAACAAAATTTTTTGTAACAATTTGTAACAACTTCTTAAATCATTTAAACAATTTTGTAAGTCTGTTGTTGTTGTAATAAATATTCATACGGCGTATAATAGACTTATAAAGAGAACAGGAAATGAATGAAAGGGAGTGTCAAATATGAAGAAGAAAATGTTAGTTGCGGCGCTTATGCTTATAGTTATGATGACTCAAATCAGTGCATTCGCTTCATCATATGCGACATATGCCGTTCATAATGAGAAAGCTGTTCTGAAAGCTGCGGATAATCTCGGCGAATATGCGGTAATACCAAAGGAACTTGAAGGTGTGACGGTAGAGGGAATCGGAGCGGATGCCTTTAAAAACAACAAAGAGTTGAAAGGTATAGAAATTCCCGAAACAGTGTCATATATCGAATGGGGAGCATTTGAAGGCTGTGATAATCTTACTGATATAAATATACCTCAAAATGTGATGAAGATTGAAGATATGACATTTGCTGACTGCACAAGCCTTGAAAATATCAAGTTACCCGAAAAATTACAGGAAATCGGAGTGAAAGCATTTTCAAATACAGATTTAAAGGAAATCGTAATTCCTGACGGCACGAAAGCCATAGATATAAAAGCATTTGAAAATTGCAAAAATCTTAAAACCGTAGTTTTGCCAAAGAGCGTTGAATATATTGCTGTCGGAGCGTTTGACAGCTGTGAAAAAGTCAACGTGAAATGCGTAAAAGGCACATATGCCGAAGAATATCTGAAAGCTAACAAAATTTCATATATTGCACATTAGTATAAAAATTTAATACGGGTTAATAATTAAAGGGTGGTATGGAAATATCACCCTTTTTGCGTGCTGATGAATTATCTGAAATGCAATTTGACTTTTGGATATGTATGTAAAGTTTACAAATAGTTTAAAAACATAAAGTGTTTTTTCTATTGACGAGAGTAAGTTTGAATGGTATAATTAAAATATATTGTATTTTTTTGAAACATAGATGAATATTTTTGGAGGTTAAAGAGTGAAAGTTAAATTTAATGTAAAAAGATATTTTCAAGTGCTTGGAATATCACTCGCAGTGATTATTGCCGTGGCAGCTGTCTGTATGGGAATTGACTTTTCGGGCTCAAACAATGAGGAAGCAGTGGACAACACTTCGACTGTTGAGGCGGCAGACGGAAAGATAAACGTTTTACTTATGGGTGTTGACGTTGACGGCTTGAGAACAGACGCAATAATGCTGGCAAGTTTTGATACCGAAACAAAAGAGGTGAATATGCTCTCAATTCCTCGTGATACAAAAATGTATATAGGAAACCGTTATCAAAAAATTAACGCCGCACACGCATTTGTGGATGAAAGCGGAGAAATCGGCGGTGCGACAGCAACTTGTGAGGCGGTAACGAGAATAACGGGTATTCCGATAAATTACTATGTTGATTTCAGCTTTGACGCTGTTGCTCACGTTATAGACGAACTTGGTCCTATTGAATTTACAATTCCGGATCTTTACGGCGACGGTGTAGGTATGGTATATGATGACCCTGTACAGAGTCTGCATATAAATCTTCCGCCGGGAGATTATCAGATGAACGGTCAGCAGGCTGTATGGCTTATGCGTTACAGACACGGTAATGTCAATCCGTCAACCGGTGTATTTAAAGGTTATGTAAACGGTGACAGTGACAGAGTTGAAATGCAGCAGAAATTCCTGAAAGCTGTTGTAGACCAAAAGGTTAATGCATCTTTGATTTTGAAAATTCCTTCAATATTCAAGGATATAAGCTCTGAAATTAAGACAAACTTTACAGTAAGTGAAGTTATTAAGTATTCAAAATATTTGGCTGATTTCTCAAGCGTGAATATTCATTCGTATTCATTGCCTGGTGAATATAGTTCAGATTCAGCGAACGGCGACGTTTGGATACCTAATATGGACGAAATCAGAACGATGGTACAAGATGTGTTCGGTTATCCTGCAGATAATATCACAACGGACAATCCTAAAAATGCTACAAGAGAGAGCGGTAGTTCTTCATCAAGCGGTATATCTTCAAGCTCGTCAAACACTTCAAATTCATCAAATTCATCAAATTCATCAAATTCATCAAACTCAAAAAGCAGAAGTTCAAATTCATCATACAGTTCATCGGGAACTTCGGGTTCATCAAGCTCAAGTACTTCAAACAGTTCATCAAGCTCATCATCCGGTTCATCAAACTCATCATCCGGTTCGTCATCAAATCATGAAACGACCGAAGAAAGTACGGGAACATCAAGTTCTTCTCACGAGAGTACAGGTGAAAGATATGAATCAAGCGAAGAATCAAGCGGTGAATCTTCGAGTTCTGAATACAGTAGCAGTGAAAGCAATGACGGCAGCGATGAATAATAAAGATAAAATCACAAAAAAGTCTTGAAATTGTTGGATTTATGTGATATAATATCTTTCAAAGCGGAATATACTATATTCAGAAAGAGTGGGTTTACCCACTCTTTCATATTTATATGAAAAGATTTTTTGAAAAGTTACGGAGGTACAAATGGCTAACGGAACAGAAATCCGAGCACTTGAACTCGGAGAGCAAATTGCACAGAAACAAAACGTATATATTGTTGATGTGACATACAAAAAAGCCGACGACACTTATTCGCTATGCTATTATATTGACAAAGAGGGCGGAATTGGTATAGACGAATGTGAATTGTTTTCAAAGGCAGTAGAGGAACTTCTTGATGCAGAAGATTTTATTGAAGAAAATTATACGCTTGAAGTTTCGTCACCGGGGGCAGACAGAAAACTCACAAAGGAACGTGAATTTCTTTATTATATCGGCAGAGAGGTTGACGTAAAGCTTTACAAAGCAGAAAACGGCGTAAAGGAATTTACAGGCGTTTTAAAGGATTACAAGGATAAAACAGCATTTGTTGAACTTGATGGGGAAGTGAAAGAAATACCTGTTAAGCAAGCAGTTTATATAAGATTATCATTTAAGTTTTAGAGAGGAAGATTTATAAAAATGGAAAAGGGATTATTTGAGGTTCTTACGGAAATCTGTAACGAAAAGGGCATAAGTCAAGAGGTGCTTATAGACGCTCTTGAAGCGGCTCTTGTTGCGGCATATAAGAAAAACTTTTATTCAGCACAAAACGTTGAGGTTTCAATAGACAGAGAAAGCGGAACTGTAAAGGTATTTGCAAAGAAAGAAGTTGTTGACCTTGTATATGACGAATTTGAAGAAATTTCACTTGAGGACGCAAGAGCAATCAACGGTAATTATCAAATCGGTGATATGGTAAATATAGAAGTAACACCGAAAGATTTCGGCAGAATCAGTGCAATGACTGCAAAACAAGTTGTTACGCAGAGAATAAGAGAGGCTGAAAGAGGAATAATTTACAGTGAATACACTGAAAAGACAAACGACATAGTTTCGGGAACAATCGAGAGAATTGAAAAAGGAAACGTATTTATTGACATCGGCAAAATTGAAGCAATGCTACCTGAAAAAGAACAGCCAATCGGCGAAACATACGAAGTGGGTCAAGTGCTTAAATGCTATGTGAGCGAAGTAAAAAGCGGAACAAAGGGTACACAAATTATAGTTTCAAGAACTCATCCGGGACTTGTTAAAAAGTTGTTTGAGGCCGAAGTACCTGAAATTGCAGAGGGTATTGTTGAGATAAAGAACATTGCACGTGAGGGCGGCTCAAGAACAAAGATTGCCGTTTATTCAAACGATCCTAACGTTGACGCACAGGGTGCTTGTATCGGACCAAAGGGTATAAGAGTTCAGAATATCGGCGAAGAATTGAAGAATGAAAAGATTGATATAGTTAAGTGGAGCGAAGACCCTGCCGAATTTATTGCGGCAAGTTTAAGTCCTGCCAAGGTTATTTCAGCTGAAATCAACGAAGAAGAAAAGAGTGCACACGTTGTTGTACCTGAATATCAGCTTTCGCTTGCAATAGGCAGAGCAGGTCAGAATGTACGTCTTGCGGCAAGACTTACAGGCTGGAAAATAGACATCAGTGCGGAGGACTAATATATATGAAGCACATACCACAAAGGATGTGCGTTGCGTGCAGAAAAATGTATCCGCAAAATGAACTTATAAGATTGGTTCGTGACAACAAAACAGGTGAGATTAAATTCGACTGTGATAAAAAATTGTTCGGACGTGGTGCTTATATTTGCAAGAATATAGACTGTATTCGAAATGCGGAGAAAAAAAGAGGGATTGAGCGTCATTTTAAATGTGCCGTCCCAAAGGAACTATATAAAGCGGCGGAGGAATTGATTTGAACAACAAATTTTTAGGTATGCTCGGCTTGGCAAAAAGAGCCGGTAAGGTGCAGACAGGTGAAGATATATGTTCAAAAGCCGTTAAAAGCGGTGTTTCAAAGCTTATTATAGTAGCGTGTGACGCATCTGATAATACAAAAAAATCAATAACCGATTCATGCAAATTTTATAAAACGAAATTTGTTGAGGCGGGAAGTAAGGCGGAGCTTGGCAAGTTTACAGGAGCAGACAGCCGTGCGGTAGTTTCCGTGAATGACGACAATTTTGCGAAAGCAATTTTAGATAGATTAAACGACTAATCCCTCTGGGACATGGAGAAAGGGTGATGCAAATATGGCAGATAAGATAAAATTAGGTGAGATTTCAAAAAATCTAAAGATTACAAATAAGGATATAATAGCTAAACTTGCGGAATTCGGAGTAGAACTAAAGAGTTCGGCAAGCGTGGTTGACGAAGAAACTATCGGTTTGATTTTCGATATTTATACGGAGATGAACCAAGTTTCAGAGGAAGAAATCCGCGAAATGCGTGAGGCGGCTTTGAAGAAAGCAAACGAAGACGGCAATGACGAAGAAAAATCGTCGAAAAAGCCTGCCAAGAAAACAGAAGAAAAGGCTGAAAAACCTGCTAAGAAAGAAGAAAAGAAAGCAGAAGAAAGATCTGTTAAAGAAGTTAAAAAGACTGAAGAAAAAGCAGAGGTAAAAGCCGAAGTTAAGACTGAAACAAAGGCTGAAAAGAAAGAAGAAAAGCAAAAGCAAGAAAAGCACAAGAAAGTTGCAAAGAAACAGTCGGGTCAAAGAATTGACTTGAGCAATATCGACCATACCAATACGGAAGAAGAGTATGTTGTAAAGACAGAGGAAAAGAAACGTTACGTTGATACCCGTCAATCGACTGTTGAACTTGATACAATAGAATCCCGTGAACGTATTGAAGATATGGTTCCTGATAATATCAAGATGGATAAAAAGGGCGGTAAAGCTAAGAATAAAAAGGGTGGCAAAAAACGTCGTGAAAAGGAAAAGAACCAACAGCCTAAAAAGGAAATAAAGGCTAAGGTTATAACAGAGGTCGAAATCCCTGAAACAATTACAGTCGGTGAATTTGCGTCTAAGATGGGTAAGACATCGGCAGAAGTTGTTAAAAAACTTATGATGCTTGGAGTTATGGCATCACAAAACCAAGCTATCGACTTTGAAACAGCACAACTTATCGGTGACGATTTCGGTATTGAAGTTAAACAGGAAGTTGTTCTTACAAAAGAAGATATGCTTATGATTGAAACGGAGGAAGAAGATAAGCCGGAAGATCTTGTTCCGCGTCCTCCTGTAGTTGTTGTAATGGGTCACGTTGACCACGGTAAGACATCACTTCTTGACGCAATCCGTGATACAAGCGTAACAGATACAGAGGCTGGCGGTATTACACAGCATATCGGTGCTTACAGCGTTAAACTAAACGACAGACTTATAACATTCCTTGATACACCGGGTCACGAAGCATTTACAACAATGCGTGCGAGAGGTGCACAGGTAACTGACGTTGCAATACTTGTTGTTGCGGCTGATGACGGTATTATGCCACAGACAATCGAGGCTATTAACCATGCAAAAGCGGCGGGCGTTACAATCGTTGTTGCAATTAATAAGATTGATAAAGACGGTGCTAACCCTGAAAGAGTTAAGCAAATGCTTGTCGAGTACGATCTTGTACCTGAAGAATGGGGCGGAGATACTGTCTGCGTTGAAATTTCGGCTAAAAAGAGAATTAACATTGACGGACTTTTGGAAATGGTACTTCTTGTTGCAGATATGCAGGAGCTAAAGGCTAACCCTAACAGAGATGCACAAGGTACTGTAATCGAGGCTGAAATCGATAAGGGAAGAGGTCCTGTTGCGACTGTTCTTGTACAGAACGGTACACTTAAAGTCGGTGATTTTGTGATTGCAGGAACGGCTGTCGGAAGAGTTCGTGCGATGGTAAACGATAAGGGCAGACGTGTTAAGACTGCACCGCCGTCAACACCGGTTGAAATTCTTGGATTGTCGGAGGCACCGTCGGGCGGTGACACATTTATGGTCGTTGAAAACGAAAAACTTGCACGTGACGTTGCTGAACAGAGAAAACAGGAACTTCAAGAAAATAAATTTAATCAAGTTGTTAAAGTATCACTTGATAACTTGTTCAGCCAGATTGACGAGGGTAACATGAAAGAACTTGATGTTATCATAAAGGCTGACGTACAGGGTAGCGTTGAGGCTGTTAAACAGTCACTTGAAAAATTATCTAACGATGAAGTAAGAGTAAGAGCAATTCACGGCGGTGTAGGTGCGATTAACGAATCTGACGTAATGCTTGCAAATGCGTCAAATGCTATCATTGTCGGCTTTAACGTAAGACCTGACGCAGGTGCGCTTGCGTCGGCTGAACAGAATGAAGTTGATATAAGACTTTACAGAGTTATTTATCAGGCAATCGAAGAAATCGAGGCTGCTATGAAGGGTATGCTTGACCCTGAATTTAAGGAAGTCGTTATCGGTTATGCGGAAGTACGTCAGACATTTAAGGTGTCAAACGTGGGTACTATCGCAGGTTGTTATGTAACACAAGGCAAAATTCAGCGTAATGCTGAAATTCGTATCGTTCGTAACGGTATCATAGTTCACGAGGGTACTATAAATTCTCTAAAGAGATTTAAAGATGATGCAAAAGAAGTTGCGGAAAACTTTGAATGTGGTATCGGTGTTGAAAACTTCAACGATATTAAAGAGGGCGATACTATCGAATGTTTTGTTATGGAAGAAATAGAAAGATAGTTATTGGCTGAAATTCAGTCATTCATCAGAGAGGAATAAATATGGCAAGAATTGATAAAATCAATGAAGAAGTTAAGCGTGAACTTGCAAATATAATTCGTGAATTAAAAGATACGCGTATTCCGCTTATGACAAGCGTTGTTACTGTAAACGTGACAAACGATTTGAGATATGCAAAGGCATATATTTCCGTTATGGGTGATGAAGAAACGAAGAAAAAAGCTATGCAGGGCTTAAAGAGTGCCGCCGGCTTTATAAGACGTGAATTGGGTAAACGAATTGATTTAAGATATACGCCGGAATTTGTGTTTGAACTTGATGATTCAATCGAGCATGGTGCAAATATCGAAAGACTTCTTAATAATATAAACAAGAAATAAAGGGGATTAGTTATGCAGGCTGTTATTGATAAGATAATGGAGGCAAAATCCGTAGCAGTGCTTACTCATTTGAATGAGGATCCGGATACAATTGGCTCATGCTTTGCATTTGCAAAGGTTATGAGAAAGTTGGGTAAAGAGGCGACCGTATATGTAAACGGCAGAATTGAGTCGAGATTGGCATTTATAGGTGATGATTATGTTTTGTATCAAGAGGGTATGAAACATAATCACGACCTTTGCGCGTGCATTGACTGCGGTGATTTGGGACGTATAGCAGAGAGAAAGTCCCTCTTTGAAGAAATAAATAATTCAATAAATATTGACCATCACTTGACAAACACTAATTTTGCAGATGCAAATTATGTTGACGGTAAAGCGGCTGCGGCAGGTGAAATTTTGTATGCTTTGTTTGAAAAAATGGGCATTGAATTGGATAATGATATTGCCAAGGATTTGTATACGGCAATATGCTCCGATACGGGTTGCTTTAAGTACAGTAACGTTACGTCTAAAACAATGCGTACGGCGGCAAACCTTTTGGAATATGATTTTGACCATGCGGAAGTGGCAAGACTGCTTTTTGACAGTGAGTCGCTTGCGGCGGCGAAATTAAAAGCAGAAATTACCGAAAATATCAAGGAATATGCAGACGGTAAAATTAAAGCGGTAATTACCGATGAAAAAATCGGTGCAAAGTACGGAATGGGTAAGGAAGATATTCCGAATTTGGTTGATATTCCGAGAAGAATTGAGGGTACTGAAATTGCGGTTTGCATAAAGCGTACAAACAACGGTTTCAGACTTAATTTGCGTTCAAACGGTAAAGCCGACGTTGCGGAAGTTGCAATGAAGTTCGGCGGCGGCGGTCATATTAAGGCGGCAGGTGCGACTTTGGATTTCGATTCAACCGACAAAGCCGAAAGGGCTGTTATCGACGCTTGCAAAAGAGCTTTGGATAAAATAATTTAACGGAGATTATAATGAACGGTATAATTATAATAGATAAGCCTTTGGGACGTACTTCGCATGATATGGTTTATGTTATGCGTAAGATGACGGGTATAAAAAAGGTTGGACATACGGGAACGCTTGACCCTGAGGCAACGGGCGTGCTGCCTGTTTGTATCGGCTCTGCAACAAAGGTTGCGGATATGCTTACTTTGTCGGACAAGTGTTACAGAGCTGAGCTTGTTCTGGGTATGACAACCGATACGCAGGACGCAGACGGTGAAGTGCTTACGGAGTGTGAAGTAACTTGCAGTGAAGATGAAATCAGACAAGTTATAATGAGCTTTGTCGGTGAAATCGAGCAGATACCGCCTATGTATTCTGCGATAAAGCAAAACGGCAAGAAACTTTACGAACTTGCAAGAAAAGGTATCGAAGTTGAGAGGAAAAGCCGTAAGGTGACGATAAATTCTATTGATATACTTGAAATTAACGGCGAACGTGTGACTATTGACGTTTCGTGTTCAAAAGGTACATATATCAGAACACTTTGCGAGGATATAGGTATGAAACTGCACGTCGGTGCGTATATGAACACATTAAGACGTACAAAAACAGGACCGTTTACGATAGAAGAAAGCCACACTCTAAAGGAAATCGAAACATTGAAAAACAACGGCGAGCTTGAAAAAATCATAATTCCCGTTGACAGAATGTTTGAGGAATATCCTAAAATTAAACTTAACCCAAAGCAAGTTAAAAGCGTTACGAACGGTGTACAGATGACGTACAGCGGTAAAGAGGGACAATCTTACCGCGTGTATGACGAAAAAAATAAATTTTTGTGTATATCAAAGATTACAGACGGCAAATTAAAACTTGAAAAATCTTTCTGGAATTAAGGGGGCGATGCAAATGAAGATATTCCGTGATAAAACAGATTACGATGGTACGGTTGTTGCACTCGGAAATTTTGACGGACTTCATATCGCTCATATGACGATTATCAGAAACGGTATTAAATATGCAAAAGAAAACGGCTTAAAAAGCGGTGTGCTGTTGTTTGAAGAAAACACAAATGACGTTGTGGGGCATAAGATTGAGCTTATAACGCCGAATGAGGCAAAGTTGGAGCTTTTGGAACGTGAAAAGCCCGATTTTGTGTATATGGAGAAATTTGATAAGGAGTTTATGAAAAAAACTCCCGAAGAATTTGTACAGTATCTTGTTGAAAATCTTCATATAAAGGCTGTTTGTGTCGGATATGATTACAGTTTCGGCTACAAAGCACAAGGTGACGTCAAACTTTTAAAATGGTTTGGCGAGAAATACGGATTTAAAGTGTTTGTTACGGACGTTATAAAGCTTGACGGAAAAATCGTTTCGAGTACATACATAAGGAGCATTATAAAAGCCGGTGATATGGAAAAAGCGGAACGTTTTTTGGGCAGACGTTATTGCATTGAAGGCAATGTTGTGAAAGGTTTGCAGAACGGCAGAAAAATGGGTATTCCGACTGCGAATGTTGATTATGACGTGAATATGGCACTTCCCGAAGAGGGGGTTTACGCAGGTATAACGTATGTGCGTGGAAAGCGTTTGAAATGCGTTGTCAATGTCGGAAAAAATCTGACATTCGGTGCAAGAAAATTGACAGTGGAAAGTCATATCCTTGATTTTGACGAGGATATTTACGGAGAATATATACGCGTGAGTTTTGCGAAAAAACTTAGGGGTGTTATAAAATTTGACGGTGTAGATAAACTTATTGAACAGATACATCACGATATGGAAGTTACATCAAAAATGGATTTATAAGTGTTTTTGAGAGGAGTTATTTATGTTTACAAGTGTAATTTTAGCGGCAGGAATGGGAACAAGAATGAAGTCGAAAATGCCGAAGGTACTTCATAAAGTATGCGGTAAACCACTTTCAAAGTGGGTTATTGACGCGTCTAAGGCGGCAGGTGCGGACAAGGTTTGCGCGGTTGTCGGTCATAAGGCAGAAACGGTTAAAGAGGTACTCGGCGATGTGTGCGAATTTGCATTGCAGGCTGAACAAAAGGGTACAGGTCATGCGGTTATGCAGGCTATCGATGTTATAAAAAATTCAAAGGGCGAGGTTGTTATTCTAAACGGCGACACTCCTCTTATAACTGCCGAAACAATAAACAAGGCTATTGAATATCACAAAAATAACGGCAATCAAGCAACTGTTATAACTGCAATTCTTGACGATGCGACAGGTTACGGAAGAATTGTAAGAGATAATGACGGTTCTGTTTTGAAAATCGTTGAGCAAAAGGACGCAAGTGAAGAAGAAAAGAAAATCAACGAAGTAAATTCCGGAATGTACGTTTTTGACGCACAGTCGCTTGTATATGCACTTGATAAGATTACTCCGAACAATGCACAAGGCGAATATTACCTTACAGATACTCTTGAAATACTTCTAAGTGCCGGTAAGAAAATCGGCGGTTACGCAATTTCGGACAATGACGAAATCAGAGGTATAAACGACAGAGTACAGCTTAATGAGGCTGAAAAGATTATGCAAAAGCGTATTAATGAATACCATATGAGAAACGGTGTTACAATGCGTAATCCTGAAAGCGTTTATATCGAAGACGGCGTTGAAATCGGCAATGATACGGAAATTTGTCAGAACGTCACAATAAAGAGCGGTACAAAAATCGGCTCTGACTGCGTTATCGGTTCGGGAAGTATGCTTGACAGAGCGGTTATACATGACGGCGTTGACGTGTTAAGCTCAGTTATACTTGAATCGGAAGTTGACGAGGGTACACATGTAGGACCTTTTGCGTATATCAGACCTAATTGTCATGTGGGTAAAGAAGTTAAAGTCGGCGATTTCGTTGAACTTAAAAATTCAAATATCGACGACGGTACAAAGATTTCTCACCTTACATACATCGGCGACAGCGATGTCGGTAAGAGGGTAAACTTCGGCTGTGGTACTGTAACGTGTAACTATGACGGTAAGAAGAAATACAGAACAACAATCGGTGACGATTGCTTTGTAGGCTGTAATACAAACTTCGTTTCGCCGATTAATGTCGGTGACGGCGTTTATATTGCCGCAGGTTCGACAATAACAGAAGATATTCCTGAAAATAGCTTGTCTATCGCGCGTGCAAGACAGGTTAATAAAGAGGGTTGGAAGGATAAACGTAAGTAATATGAGTTTTAAAGATATTTGGGCAGATAAATTATCTGCCCTTTTTGGACGTAAAGAGGAGATTATACCAATGTATTTAATAGTGGGACTTGGAAATCCGGGTAAGCAGTACGATATGACACGTCATAATATCGGATTTCACACAATAGACTATATTGCGGATAAGTACGGTGCAAAACTTACCAAATTAAAGTTTAAAGCGGTGTACGGTGAGGCGACAATAAGCGGTGAAAAGGTGTACCTTGTAAAACCGCAGACATATATGAATTTAAGCGGTGATTCAGTCGGTGAAATGGCACAGTTTTATAAAATACCGCCTGAAAATATTATTGTAATCAATGACGATATATCTCTTGATGTAGGCAGAATAAGAGTAAGACCGAAAGGAAGTGCCGGCGGTCACAACGGACTTAAATCTATAATATACCGTCTAAACAGCGATACATTCCCAAGAGTAAAAATGGGTGTCGGTGCACCGAAACACGAAGATTATGATTTGGCAGACTTTGTACTCGGCAGATTTACAAAGGAAGAAATTCCTGTAATGGAGGACGCAATAGTTAAAGCGGAAAAAGCCGTTGCGGAGATTATCAAAAACGGTGTACAGTCTGCGATGAATAAGTATAACGGCAAATAAAAAAGTGCATTTTGTCCGTCCACGACAAGGTGTGTAAAGAACGGTTGTGGGCAGAAAGGCTGTAAATATGAATTTTTCTGATATTTTAAACGATTATGCACCGTATAAAGGCATAGTAGAAAATCTTAATAATACGCCTGTTTCTGTTGCGGGAATAGTTGAATCGGCTCAGGGACAGCTTATTTATTCGCTGAAAAATGAAAATAAATCCTCTGCGCTTGTTGTGTGTTACAGTGATATGGAGGCGAGAAAACTTTATTCGGATATGGAATTGTATTCGGATAATGTCTTGTATTTTCCGACAAAGGAATATATTTTCTATAATATCGAAACCTCCGGTCATCAGAACGAGCACGCAAGAATTTCCGTTATACAGAAACTTGTAAGCGGCGGCGATTATATAGTTGTGACAAGCCTTGACGCAATTCTGCAGTATACTTGCGATAAAGAAGAATTTGAGAGCCTTTGTATAGATTTTGAGCTTGGAAAAACGTTTAATCTTGAAAAACTGACGGAGGACCTTGTTGTAATGGGTTACTCAAGAGAGGACAGCGTTGAGGGTGCGGGACAGTTCGCAATCCGCGGCGGAATACTTGATATATTTCCTGTCGGCAACGAAAATCCGTACAGAATCGAATTTTTTGATGATGAAACCGACTCTATAAGAGAGTTTGACACATATACTCAGCGTTCGCTTGATAAGATTGACTTCGCACGTGTGACAACGGCGAATGAGGCGGTTATCACTGACGAAAAACGTGACAGAATTATAGCAGAGCTTGAAAAACGCATAAGAAGTGCAAAACGTAAAAAGAGTGACGAAAGCTATTTTATCGAAACAACCGAATCGGATATAGAAAGCTTTAAGGAAGTAAGATATTTCCCGTCAATAGACAAATATGTATCGCTTGTATATGACAAAATACCGTCAATTACCGATTATTTTTCGGATAATGACCTTGTGTTTATAATTGACCCGAAACGTATAAGCGAGCGTGGCAAGACGTTTGAATGGGAGAAAAACGAAGTAGTAGCCGAACTTAAAGAAAAGGGAATAATCGGTGCGGCAAAGGACAGTTTTTATTGCTCATATCATGATAAAGTGCATGAAATGTCGGTGAAAAAACTTATTTCGCTTGACGTTCTTTCTCATTCGTCAACCGACTTTAAATACAAGCACCTTGAAACATTCACAACTAAAACAACCGTTTCGTTCCACGGTAAAATCGAGTATTTGTATGAAGATTTGAGAAATTGGCAGAGTAAAAATTATACTGTTGCAATTCTTTGTACGTCAAGAGGCCGCGGCGAAAACCTTGCAGGTGTGCTTGTTGATAAGGGGATAAGAGCACGATTTATCGGTGATGACGCAAATAAAGCAAATTTCAATAAAGGCGAAACCGTTATCATAAAGGGTGAACTTAATAAGGGTTTTGAGTATCCCGAAATTAATTTTGTGCTTGTTTCCGACAGAGAAATTTTTGAAACAAAGAAAAGCCGTTCAAGGCGTAAGGTTGAAAACGCAAACAGAATTAAGAATTACACAGATATAAGCGTAGGCGACTATGTTGTACACCAAACGCACGGTATCGGTCAATATATGGGTACAAAGAAAATGGTTGTCGGCGGTATAACAAAGGATTACCTTAAAATTCAGTATCAAGGCACAGATTCTTTGTATATTCCGATTGACCAGCTTAATCTGCTTTATAAATATGTCGGCAATACCGATAAAAAGCTGAAACTTAATAAGCTCGGCAGTAACGAATGGAACAAGACAAAGCAGAGAGTAAAACAGTCAACGGAAGAATTGGCGAAAAAACTTGTTGCACTTTATGCGGAACGTGAGAAGGCAAAAGGTTTTGCGTACAGTGAAGACACACCTTGGCAGCGTGATTTTGAAGATACGTTCCCATATCAGGAAACGGACGACCAGTTAAGGTCGATTGAAGAAGTTAAAGGCGATATGGAAAGCCAAAAGCCGATGGACAGACTTCTTTGCGGTGACGTTGGTTTCGGTAAAACGGAAATTGCACTTCGTGCGGCATTTAAGGCGGTCGGCGACTCAAAACAAGTCGCATATCTTTGCCCTACGACAATTCTTGCAATGCAGCATTATGAAACGTTTTTAAAACGTATGGAAAGTTTTCCGATAAAGGTTGAAATGCTGTCGCGTTTCCGTACCGCATCCGAGCAAAAACGTATTTTGAAAAAACTTAAAACGGGCGAAATTGATATAATTATCGGAACGCACAGAATACTTTCAAAGGACTTGGAATTTAAAGATTTGGGCTTGCTTATAATAGACGAGGAACAGAGATTCGGTGTTGCACACAAGGAGCGGTTAAAGGAATTAAAGCAAAATATAGACGTTCTGACAATGACGGCAACGCCTATACCGCGTACCTTGCATATGGCAATGACGGGTGTAAGAGATATGAGTGTGCTTTCGGAACCGCCCGAAAACAGATACCCTGTACAGACGTATGTTTTGGAGGACAATCCCGCAGTTATAGCGGACGCTGTCAGAAATGAACTGTCACGCGGAGGACAGGTGTTTTATCTGTATAACCGTGTACAGGGAATATACAGAAAAGCGGAATGGATACGTTCAATGTTCCCGGATATAACCGTTGCAGTCGGTCACGGTAAGATGAAAGAGGACGAACTTGAAGATATTATGTACGATATGGTAAACGGCAAAACAGACGTACTTGTCTGTACGACTATTATCGAAACAGGTCTTGACATTCCGAATGCAAATACGATTATAATTGAAAATGCCGATAAAATGGGACTTTCACAGCTTTATCAGTTAAGAGGACGTGTCGGACGTTCAAATCGTGCGGCATATGCGTATTTGACGTATCACAGAGATAAGATATTATCGGATATTGCGTCAAAAAGACTTCGTGCGGTAAAGGAATTTACCGAATTCGGTTCGGGATTTAAAATCGCAATGCGTGACCTTGAAATCAGAGGTGCGGGAAATATTTTAGGACCTGAACAACACGGACATATGGACGCGGTCGGCTACGATATGTACTGTAAATTGCTGAAAGAAAGCGTTGATGAGGCACAGGGCATTAAGATTGACGATGTACAGGACGTTGCGATTGATATAAATATTGACGCATATTTACCTGAAAGCTATATCAGAAACCACAATCAACGTATTGATATATACAAGAAAATCGCGGCAATCGAAACGGAGGACGATAAGTTTGAAATCGAGGACGAACTTATCGACAGATTCGGTGATATACCGAGAGCCGTACAAAATATTATCGAAGTTGCGTCGCTTAAAACGTATGCCAAAGAATGTGGTATATATGAAATAGCACAGAGCGGTGACAATCTTTTGATGAAATTCGGCGAGAATTACGTTGACGCAAATCTTATTATGGGACTTGATAAAATGTTCCCTAAACGCATAAAGCTGTTGTCGGGCGACAAACCTGTCATAAGCTATGCGATTAAGGGTGAATATAAGAAAATCTTGAATATTGTAAATAATTTGTTAAGTACAATAAAGGAATTGCAAAGTGCCGAAAAAGATAGTATAATAAAATCATAAGATTTTAAGGAGAAAGACATATGAAATATACAAAACTTGCGGCAGTGGCATTGGCAAGCATGATGATGTTGAGTGCCTGCGGTCAAAGTGCAAATAGCGACAATCCGATTGTTATGACTGTCGGCGATACACAGATTACCGAGAGTGAATTTAACTATTATATGAACACATATAAGGAAAATTACAATATGGGTCAGGCGAAAAAATCATCGCTTGAATACTGCCAAAGAAACCAGCTTATAGTTGAAGTTGCAAAGGCGATGGATATAAAGCTTGACAGTGATACGCAGTCTAAATTAAAGGATTATCAAAAGTCTATAAAAGATTCTTATGACCGTGAGGGTGGATATAAGAAGTTTTTAAAGGACAATAACCTGACTGATGATTATATTGATACGCTTGCGTCGGTAAGCTATTATACGGACGCGTTGAAGAAACAAACAGAAACACCTACATTTACGGAAGATGAATTGCGTGAATATTTTAAAGAACATTACAGACGTGTTAAGTATGTGTTGATTTCGACTATCGACTCACAAACCGGTGACGAAGTGTCGGACGATAAAAAGGAAGAGGCAAAGAAAACAGCGGAAGAAGTTTTGGAAAAAGCACAAAACGGTGAAGATTTTGACACGCTTATAAGCGATTATTCACCGAATACCGCAAATGATTCCGATGAAAACGGATATATTTTCACCGATAACGAAACAGGCATAGAATTTGAAGAAGGCGTTGATTCGATAAAAGCCGACGAATTTACACTTGTTCGGTCAGATTCGGGATATTATGTAATAAAACGATTGCCGCTTGACGAATCACAGGAATGTTTTGAAGAAGAATATGAAAATGAGGCGGAAACTATCAATACTACAATGCAGAACAACGCATTTTACGAACAAGTTCAAAAATGGGCTGACGAATACGGTATAAAAGTTACCGTAAATGACGAAGTTTTAGACAAAATAAATTAATGAAATTATTAAATCGGAGTATAACAGAATGTTATACTCCGATTTTTTTGCTTTATGCGAAAAAAATTCCCAAAAACCATTGATATTAGAGTTCATTTTAGGTATAATAATATAGAATAGGTATATTAGCTATAATGAAAGGAATTAATAAAAAAATGGACAGTAATAAACAAATGGCAGATCTTTTGTTCAAGAATATAACAAAAACTCCCGACGATTACGAACAAATGTATCCCAAAAGAAATCTTGAAGAAGGTGCGGTTGTAACTCGTTTTGCACCAAGTCCGACAGGATTTTTGCATTTCGGCGGATTGTTTGCCGCATTTATCGGAAAGACAGCAACAAAGTCAACAAACGGTGTATTTTATCTTAGAATCGAAGATACCGATAAAAAACGTGAGGTTGAAAACGGTGTAAGCCTTATAGTAAAGGGACTTAACGATTTCGGTATAGAAATCGATGAGGGTATGCTGTCAGAAACTGACGAAAAGGGTGCATACGGTCCATATACTCAAAGTAAGAGAAAAGATATATATCAGGCATATGTTAAGTCGCTTGTTGAGCAGGGACTTGCATATCCGTGCTTTATGACGGAAGAAGAACTTGCAACAATCAGAGAAAAGCAGGAAAGTGAAAAATTACTTCCGGGTGTGTACGGTGAATTTGCAAAGTATCGCGACATCACTGTTGAAGAGGCACAAAAGAAAATTGAAAACGGCGATGAATACGTTGTAAGATTGAAGTCACCGGGTAAGGAAGACAAGAGAATTAAGTTTAAGGATGTTATCAAGGGCGAAATTGAAATGCCTGAAAATATTCTTGACGTTGTACTTTTGAAAAAGGACGGAACTCCTACATACCACTTTGCTCACGTTGTTGACGACCATTTAATGCGTACAACTCACGTTATTCGTGGTGATGAATGGATTTCGTCAGTGCCGATACATTTGCAGTTGTTCTGGCTATGCGGTTTAAAACCGCCTAAGTATGCGCACATTTCGCCTATTATGAAAGAGGAAAACGGCGGTAAGCGTAAACTTTCAAAGAGAAAAGACCCTGAGGCGGCAGTAAGCTATTACAGTGAGGTAGGTTATCCGAAAGGTGCAATTTGGGAATACTTAATGACGCTTGCCAATTCAAATTATGAAGACTGGCGTCTTGCAAATCCTAATGAGGATATAGACAACTTTAAGTTTTCGTTCTCGAAAATGAGTAAAGCAGGCGCACTTTTCGATATGGTTAAGCTTGCGGATGTAAGCAAAAACTATATTTGCCGTTTGAGTGCGGAAGAAGTTTATGAAATGGTTACTGATTGGGCAAAGGAAAACAATAAGAAATTATACAAACTTCTTGTTGATGACGAAGAATATGCAAAGGCAATATTTGCGATAGAGCGTGGAAACGCAAAACCGCGTAAAGATATTTCGGCTTGGACAGACGTTGAAAATTACGTTTCGTATTTCTATTCGGAGCTTTGGGACAGAAAATTTGATTTTCCGGATAATCTTTCAAATGATGATATGATAGAAATACTTGAACTTTACAAGCAGATTTACGACGAAAACGTCAGCAGCGACGATTGGTTCCCACAGGTAAGAGATATGGCGGAAACAATAGGTTATGCTAAAGCACCTAAGGTTTATAAAAAAGACCCTGATTCATATAAGGGACATGTCGGTGATGTTGCAGGCGTTATTCGTGTTGCGGCAACAGGCAGAAGAAATACTCCGGACCTTTACGAAATACTTCAAGTGCTTGGTAAGGACGAAGTGATGAAGAGATTTGACGAAGCAATAGAAAGTTTAAGGGGATAAAGATATATGGAAGAAATATTCAGCAGAAATTTTATTGAAGAAGCAATAGACAAAGACCTTGAGGAAAAAGTGTACGACCATGTACAAACGCGTTTTCCTCCCGAACCTAACGGTTATCTTCATATCGGACACGCAAAGGCTATAAGCATAGATTTCGGTATGGCTGAAAAGTATAACGGAAAATGTAACTTGCGTCTTGACGATACTAACCCTACAAAGGAAGATACAGAATACGTTGACGCAATAATGGAGGATATAAAGTGGCTTGGCTTTAAGTGGGACAAGGTACTTTATGCGTCTGATTATTTTGACGATATTTATTCGGCGGCTATAAAACTTATCAAAAAGGGTAAGGCGTATGTTGACGATTTGTCACCGGAAGAAATAAGGGAGTACAGAGGTACTCTTAAAACTCCCGGTAAGAACAGTCCGTACAGAGAAAGAACTATTGAAGAAAACCTTGATTTGTTTGAGAGAATGACAAATGGTGAATTTGCGGACGGTGCAAAGGTACTAAGAGCAAAAATCGATATGGCGTCACCTAACCTAAATATGCGTGACCCGATTATTTACAGAATACTTCGTGCACATCATCACAGAACAGGTGATAAGTGGGTAGTTTATCCTATGTATGACTTTGCACATCCTATTTCAGATACTGTTGAGGGTGTTACTCATTCGCTTTGCTCACTTGAATTTGAGGATCACAGACCGCTTTATGATTGGGTATTAAAAGAAGTCGGCTATGAAAGCCCTTCAAGACAGATTGAGTTTGCAAGAATGAATCTTAACTATACGCTTACAAGTAAAAGACGTTGTCTGAAACTTGTTCGTGAAAATATTGTGTCGGGTTGGGACGATCCAAGAATGTCAACACTTTGCGGTATGCGCAGACGCGGTTACACACCTGAGGCTATTCGTGATTTCTGCGAAAGAATCGGTGTTTCAAAAGCAAACAGCGTTGTTGACTTTGCTTTGCTTGAGGCTTGTATAAGAGAAGATTTGAATAAGAAAGCACCGAGAGCAATGGCGGTTTTAAGACCGATTAAACTTATAATTGACAATTATCCTGAAGATAAGGTTGAACAGATTGAAGTTGAAGTTAATCCTGAAAATCCTGAAATGGGTAAGAGAACAGTAGAATTTTCGCGTGAACTTTATATAGAAGAAGACGACTTTATGGAGGACGCTCCGAAGAAGTATTTCAGACTTTCACCCGGCAGAGAAGTAAGACTAAAAAGTGCGTATTACGTTACTTGCACAAGCTGTGAAAAGGACGAGGACGGCAATATTATTGCTGTACACTGCACATACGATCCCGAAACTCGCGGCGGTGACTCACCTGACGGACGCAAGGTAAAGGGTACAATTCACTTTGTAAGTGCCGCACACGCAATAGACGCGGAAGTACGTCTTTACGACAGATTGTTTACGGTTGAAAATCCGTCTGACGAAACAGGCGTAAATGACTTTACAGACAATCTTAACAAAGATTCTATGATAGTTCTTAAAAATGCAAAACTTGAAAGCAATTTGACAAATCTAAGTGTAGGAGATAAGTTCCAATTCCTTAGATTGGGATATTTCTGCGTTGATAAAGATTCAACATCTGAAAAGCCTGTTTTCAACAGAACTGTTGCATTAAAAGATTCATGGAAGAAAATTAATAAATAGAAAGAAGTTTTGAAAAATGGAATATACAAAATTTATGGCTGACAGAGTTAAGACGATGAAAGGCAGTGCCATTCGTGAAATGTTCAAGCGTATGGCTGATCCTGAGATTATCTCACTTGCAGGAGGAAACCCTGCGTCTGAATTGTTCCCGGGTGACGAACTTTCAAAAATTGCGGGTAAAATTCTTATGACAAACCCTACTCTTGCTTTGCAGTACGGTACAACAGACGGCTATCCGAAAATGAAAGACTGTGCAAGAAAACGTGCGGAAAAAGTTAATTCAGTCGGTGAAAATGATGAAATTCTTATTATGACAGGTGCAAATCAAGGTATTGACCTTACTGCAAAGGCTGTTTTAAATAAGGGTGACAAGGTTATCGTTGAAAGTCCAAGCTTTATAGGAAGTCTTAATGCGTTCAGAACATATGAGGCTGAACTTGTCGGCGTTACTGTTGAGGCTGACGGTATGAATATGGACGAGCTTGAAGAAACTCTGAAGAATACGGACGGTGTAAAGATGATTTACACAATTCCTACATTCCAAAATCCGACAGGCTGTACAATGTCGCTTGAGAAGAGAAAGCGTATGCTTGAAATCGCATCAAAGTATGACGTGCTAATCCTTGAGGACAATCCTTACGGTGACTTGCGTTTTTCAGGTGAGGACGTGCCGACAATCAAGTCGCTTGATACAGAGGACAGAGTTGTTTATGCAGGCTCATTCTCAAAAATTCTTTCACCGGGTATGCGTCTTGGATACATTGTAGCACCTGCACCGCTTGCGGAAAAGATTGAAATGCTAAAGCAGGTAAATGACGTACATACACCGATGATTACACAGCTTATGTGTGTGGAATTTATGAAGAAGTACGATATAGATAAGTACATTGCAAAGAACAGAGAACTTTACGGAAAGAAATGTGCCGCAATGGTCAGTGCAATGGAAAAATATTTCCCACAGGGTAAAGTTAAGTGGGTAGTGCCTGAGGGCGGTATATTCCTATGGTGCGAATGCCCTACTATCGAAGATATTACACCGATTGTCGATAAGTGCCTTGAAAAGAAAGTCGCTATCGTACCGGGTTCAAATTTTGCAACGGATATATATGCTCCGTCGAATATGTTCAGACTTAACTATTCATCAGCTGCTATTGAAAATATAGAAGAGGGTGTAAGACGTTTGGGAGAAGTCTTGACAGAAATGCTTTAATCTGTGAAAGGAAGATAATAATGGAAGATAAGAAAATCATATTTTCAGGCGTACAACCGTCGGGAAATCTTACACTCGGAAACTATTTGGGAGCGATAAAAAATTGGGTTGATATACAGAAAGATTATAACTGTATATATTCAATGATGGACTTGCATACAATTACAGTCCGTCAAACTCCTGCGGATATAAGAAGAAGAACTCTTGAAGTGCTTGCTTTGTATATCGCTTGCGGAATTAATCCGGAAGAAACAATTTTGTTTATTCAGTCGCATAACCCAGCACACGCAGAACTTGGCTGGGTACTTAACTGTTACACATATATGGGTGAATTGCAGAGAATGACGCAGTTTAAGGATAAGTCTGCACGTCATGCCGAAAACATCAATGCGGGATTGTTTACATATCCTGTACTTATGGCGGCAGATATTTTGCTTTACCAAACAGACTATGTGCCTGTAGGTAAGGACCAAATGCAGCATATTGAAATTTGCCGTGACATTGCACAGAGATTTAACTCGCTTTACGGTGATGTATTCAAAATTCCCGAAGGTATGCTTTCAAAGTCGGGTGCAAAGATAATGAGCTTGCAAGAGCCTGAAAAGAAGATGTCAAAGTCCGATCCTAACCCTAAGGGATATATTTCAATGATGGACGATATGAATGTTATCGCCAAGAAGATAAAGAGTGCGGTAACGGACAGTGAGGGTGTTATTGAATATCGTGAAAACGATCCGACAAAAGCCGGAATTAACAACCTTTTGAGCATTATGTCAGCCGTAACAGGCAGGAATATTGAGTCAATCGTAAAGGATTACAGCGGTAAGGGTTACGGTGACTTTAAGAATGACGTTGCGGAGGCGGTTGTTGAATGTATCCGCCCGATCAGAAATGAATATGATAAACTTATTGCCGATAAGCAGTACCTTATGGATATATGTCAAAGAGGTGCTGACAGTGCAAAGAGAATTTCACAGAGAACATTGAAAAAGGTGTATAAGAAAGTCGGCTTTGTGCTGTAATGGAGGGTAATATGTTAACTCGACAAGTTTTATTTATGATATTTGCATTCATCGTATCGTTCGCATTTACGTTTGCAACGACTCCTTTGGTAAGACGATTTGCTTTTAAAATCGGTGCGATAGACATACCGAAAGACAACAGAAGAATGCACAAAAAACCTACACCGCGAATAGGCGGTTTGGCAATTATTTTCGGATTTACGGTGGCAACATTGTGCTTTGCACAGCCGTCACGGCAGCTTTACGGAACGCTTGCAGGTGCGGCGATTATTGCCGTCATGGGCGTTATAGACGACTGCAAAAACCTGCCCGCTAAGCTGAAATTTGTAATTCAGATTATTGCTGCACTTGTGGTTGTGTTTGCAGGCGATATAAAAATCGATGTGTTCACAAACCCGAATTTCCTAAGCGACAATCCGTATTGGGTACTTCCCGAATGGCTTTCGGTAACGCTTACTGTTATATGGATTGTATTCATAACAAATGCGGTAAACTTTATTGACGGTCTTGACGGATTGGCGGCAGGCGTGTCGGCGATAATGTCAATATCGCTTGTGTTTATATCGATAAGAGTGGGTGAATATTCGATTGCAATTTTGGGTATTGCACTTATGGGTTCGTGTTTCGGATTTTTGCCGTTTAACTTTAATCCGGCAAAAATATTTATGGGTGATACAGGCTCAACATTCTTGGGATTTATGCTTGCAACATTGTCTATACAAGGTGTGTTCAAGAGTTATGCGGTAATATCGTTTGCAGTACCGCTTTTGATTTTGGGATTGCCGTTGTTTGACGCATTGTTTGCAATGATTAGACGTATATTGCGCGGACAAAGTCCGATGACTGCGGACAGAGGACACTTGCACCACAGACTTGTGGATATGGGATTTTCCCAGAAACAAACCGTATTTATATTGTACGCAATAAGCGGTGTGCTCGGAATAACGGCTGTACTTTTGGCTGAAAGCGGCGTACTCAGAGCATTGCTACTTGTAATATGCGTGCTTATACTTCTTTTGATTGGAAGTATGCTTGGAAAGAACAGTTATGTACATCAACATCAGGATAACAGAAATTTGACTGATGATAATGATATTGAAGTTGAAGAAGTTTCCGATAAAAAAGGTAATGAGGATAAGTAGGAAAGGATAGAGAAAAGTGAAAAAGTTAAAGGTTATGACAGTTTTCGGTACAAGACCTGAGGCAATCAAAATGGCTCCGCTTGCACTTGAACTGAAAAAATATGACAATATTGAATCAATCGTATGTGTAACGGCACAGCACAGACAAATGCTTGACCAAGTTCTTGAAATATTCGGCATAACACCTGATTATGATCTTGATATTATGAAGACAAGACAAAGTCTTATCGGAATAACAACAAGAGTTTTGGAAGGTCTTGACGAAGTTATTAAAAAGGAACAGCCTGATATTGTGCTTGTACACGGCGACACATCAACAAGTTTCGTTGCGGCACTTGCAGCTTTTTATAATCAAGTCAAGGTCGGACACGTTGAGGCAGGTCTAAGAACATACGATAAATATTCTCCGTTCCCTGAAGAAATGAACAGACAGCTTACAGGCAGAATTGCCGATCTTAATTTCTCACCGACAGAGCAAAACAGAAAGAATTTACTTAAAGAAAATGTTTCGGACGATATTATTTATATAACCGGTAATACGGTTATTGACGCACTTAAAACAACTGTCCGTGATGATTATAAGTTCAAGGATGAGTGCCTTAACAACCTTGATTTTGACAATAAGAGAGTAATTATTGTAACTGCTCACAGACGTGAAAATCTTGGTAAACCGCTTGAAAATATCTGTAATGCGTTAAAGCAGATTGTTACGGAATATGAAGATGTTGAACTTGTATATCCTGTTCATCTAAATCCGGCTGTTCGTGAAACTGCATTCGGTATTCTCGGCGATATGGACAGAGTGCATCTTATTGATCCTCTTGACGTTGAGGAACTTCATAATGCTATGTCGCGTTCGTTTATGGTTATGACAGACAGTGGCGGAATACAGGAAGAAGCACCGGCACTTGCAAAGCCTGTTTTGGTACTTAGAAAAGAAACCGAACGTCCTGAGGCTGTTGCGGCAGGCACGGTTAAAATAGCAGGTGTTGAAAAGGACGATATTGTTCGTCTTGCAAAGGAATTGCTTGACAGTAAAGATGCGTATAATAAAATGGCACACGCTGCTAACCCTTACGGTGACGGTGAAGCGTCAAGAAGAACTGTTGAAGCTATTCTTTACGCATTTGGTTACAGTGACAAACGTCCTGAAAATTTTTCAGTAAAATAAATATGAGAATGGGAAAATTCCATATAAGATAGGGGGTACCCCAATGCAAGATTTGCTGAATAAAATAGACCGTCTTTTGAAAGAAAAAAAATTTTTTGAAGTAAAAAATATTGTGAAAGATGAGAATGCCGCAGACCTTGCGGTGTTGTTTGATGAACTGTTCGGTGAAGTGTTCGGTGAAAAAACTGAATTTATGATTTTGTTCAGACTTTTGCCAAAGGATTTGGCGGCTGAAACATTTACACATATGAACAGCGATATGCAGAGCCATCTTATACAGATGTTTTCCGATAAAGAAATCAGAGATATTCTTGATGAATCTTTTATTGATGATACTGTTGATATAATTGAAGAAATGCCGGCGAATGTTGTTTCGAGAATTTTGAAAAACTCGACAACGGGCGAGCGTAAGGCGATTAATGAAATTCTGCGTTATCCGAAGGACAGTGCCGGAAGTATAATGACAATAGAATATGTCAGTCTGCATAAGGATATGACGGTATCGGAAGCTTTTGAAAAAATTCGTAAAGTCGGTGTGAATAAGGAAACTATTTATACTTGTTATGTGACCGAGAACAGAAAACTTATCGGTGTAATCACTGTAAAGGATTTGTTTATGGCTGATGAGGACGATAAGATTGTCGATATTATGGAAACGCATATTATAAGCGTTGATACACTTGAAGATAAGGAAATTGTCGGACATATGTTCAGAAAGTATGATTTTCTTGCGTTACCGGTTGTGGATAAGGATAATCGACTTGTCGGTATCGTTACATTTGACGATGCTATGGACGTCATTCAAGATGAAAATACAGAGGACTTCTCAAAAATGGCGGCTATTGCACCGAATGAGGAATCGTATTTCAGAACAGGTATTTTTAAACACGCAAAAAGCCGTATCGTATGGCTTTTGATACTTATGATAAGTGCAACGATTACACAGATTATAACGAATAGGTACGAGGCCGCATTTGCGGCAGTACCGCTTTTGGTTTCGTTTATGCCTATGATAATGGATACCGGCGGTAACTGCGGTGCACAAAGTTCTACTCTTATAATCAGAGGTATTGCACTTGATGAAATTCATTTTTCGGACTTTTTTAAAGTGGTGTTCAAGGAATTTAGAATTTCTATTATAGTCAGTTCGGTACTGGCTGTGGTAAACGGTGTGCGAATTTATATAATGTATCAGCATAAATGCGATTATCCGTTTATGCTTGCACTGACAATTGCATTGTCAATTATCGCAACAGTTATTTTGTCAAAGGTTATAGGTTCAATGTTGCCTATGCTTGCAAAAAAATGCCGACTTGACCCGGCGATTATGGCGACACCGCTTATAACAACAATAGTGGACTGTTGTTCGCTGTTCTTGTATTTTAATATTGCAACGATAGTGTTTTCACATATTGGAATTTTGTAATTATAAAGAGTGCCTATGCACTCTTTATTTAATAGAAAAGTAGAAGGAAAAATTATGGTGGTACGCAGAGCAGAAATAAAAGATATTGAGAAAATAAACGAATTGTTATTGCAGGTAGCTATGGTACACCACTATGGCAGACCTGATTTGTTCAAGGCAAATTGCCGCAAGTATAAAAATGACGAGCTTGTTGAAATCATAAAAGACGACAACCGTCCGATATTCGTTGCAGAAGATGACGGAGTTGTTATGGGTTACGCATTTTGCGTGATAACCGACCGTAAAGATGATAATGTTTTGACAGATATGAAGAATTTGTATATAGATGATTTGTGCGTTGATGAAAATATGAGAGATAAACACGTTGGTACTGTCATTTATGATTATGTCAAGAAGTATGCAAAGGAAATCGGCTGTTATAACTTGACGTTAAATGTTTGGAGCTGTAATGAATCGGCTCAAAAATTCTATGAAAAACAAGGTCTGAAACCTCAAAAAACAACTATGGAAATGATTTTGTAATAAGGGAGCACAGTGCGGATTCAGAAGTAACAATATGAATGCTGATGTTAATGGTATGAACACGTTATTGGATATTTACAGTTACTATGTCGAACAGACCTCCATAGTATATGACTATTAATTGCCGACTGTTGAGAAATTCACCGTCTTGTTGCGGAACTAAACGGCAAAACAGTAGGTGATGAGCAAATGGGTTATAGTTTGGTGGGCAAAATTGAGCCGTTTGGGTTTGAGTTTAACCGTTGGTTTAATACGATTATTATGGATAAAATAATCAATGAACCGATCGAGAATATAAAAAAATATTAAGAAGTTCAATGAAGTACGAAGAAAATTCGGATGAGTATTCTTCAAGTTTTGTGTAAATACAAAATAGTGCAGAAAAATTTATTTAA